>OIXA01000146.1_pt1 | contig 97431 bp, 73 predicted proteins | sample 1587721 | NCBI WGS metagenome assembly OIXA01 (sample SAMEA3888900, study PRJEB22519) | human gut metagenome | biome: human gut; feature: human-associated habitat; material: faeces | place: Denmark | collected 2013 | reverse complement strand
CGAGAATAAAGCAAATCCTGTTAACTATTCAACACAGGGTTTTACTGGTGACCCTATTTTTTGCTTAAAAAAATAGTCCGATGATACCAAGAGCAGACGGTATCATCGGACTTAAATTATTTACATATAATTAATGCGTTATCTTGTAGGCTCACTGGTTTTCCGAAAGAAATACTGGAGCCATCATATATGGCAGAAACGTTGATGCCCCGACGGAGGAACTCTGCGATAAGAGCATGGTCGTAAGAAGCACGGGCAGAACACCAACCATGGTTTCCTACTTCGTGGTTGAAAGAAGCGACTAATGAATTAAGTGATGCTGCTGCAAACTGTGCAGCAAAGATTGATGAATTATTCATAATGACATTTTTTTGAAGTTAATAAATTAATACTTCCACATCGTAACTGGACCACCGTAGCTGTCAATGCTCGGTTGGTGCAGAATTAACTGCTCTTGATGTTTCATTTGTTGCTTGCAAAGGTACAAAGATTATTTTGAAATGCAAAGCAAAAAAGATGATTAAATAACATAAACCTGGATAAACCCCTATGTAGGTAAATCTCACATGCTTCGAGTTTTTGATGTAAGCTCTTGGCAAGGCGCTTTCGTAAGCAAGTTGTACGATGTGCCTTGCCAAGTCTTTAGTCAACACCTTCAAACACAAACACTGTTGAGGCAGGGAAGGTTAGTGTTAGTTGCTTGTCGATGTCAATAGGCTTATTCATTTCAATACCCTTTAAGCCATTAGCGGTAGCCACCTTCTGGTCGGCAAACGAGCTGCTAAGCGTGATGGTGGTTTGAATATAAGCAGGAATATCAAGCATCTCGCGAAGCGTAGTGATGAATTGGCGTTCTTTTACATCTGGGTTACGAAGTGTGAGAGTTGCCTTATTGCCATTCCATGATGCCCAACCATATACGTTCACTTGGGTTCCATCCCAAGGGTTGCCACCAACCCAGTGAATATCGGGTAGCACATCGGCATTGCGCTGCTGCCAATCCATACATTCTGCCAAATCTTTCCATAGAGCGCCAGCTTTACCGTTATTGTCCTTAATCTCGTCCATTAACTTATAGTCTGTGTATAGCTCTACCATACCAGAACCGCAACCAAAGGCACAACGCATTTCGCGCAACACACCATCATAACTATAATCGTTAGGAGTGTAAGGCTTGCCATTTTCGCTAAGAATGAGACCATGGGTCATCAAAGTGTTGATAGGGCAGAGTGGGGAACCTTGGGTAAAGATTTTATAAACCATATAGTCGCGATAGGTTATCCACTGTTCGCGGTCGGTACCTGTATCGCTGATAAACTTGCAGTCGGCATCTTGTCGCCATATAGCATCGCTATAATGGAACCAGAATGGCGATGCCCATGTACCCACAGTTGTATTAAAGAATATATCGGGACGTGTTTTGCGCACCTCTCGTTCTATACTGATAATACCTTCTGCATTTTCAATACCAGCGTCTCCATCGTCAGGTCCGAAGGCTGTACCTTGAGCACTGATACCATCGAACTTAAAGAATCGGAAATCGTAATTGTTTATCATGCTTTTGCAGCAGTCAATGAAGTAGTTGTAATACGATTCATTGCTCAATTGCATACCTCCACGGTTGTTCCAATAGTTGCGACGATAAGTGCCGCTACCACCATAGCCTCCGACAGGTCCGAGCCATGCGCCAATGCCTACGCCCATGCTCTTAGCCAGGTTGTCTTCTTTGGTAAAACCATTTGGAAAGTTTGGGTTGAAAGTCCATGTGCCATAAGCATCCCAACCATCATCGAATACAAAGGCATAAGGGGCTTTGACATATACATCGTAGAACTTTTCCTTCCAGTGTTTCACCACGTCAACGCACTGTGTGGAGGTCATGTTCTCGGTGTAGTCACCCTTCGTGTTGTTAGGGTCAGAAGCATCATACACACCACTATTACCTACGGCATTGTTGCGGTCAATATTGAGTTCGTACCAAGAATTGTAATGTGGAAATGCACGCCAAGGTACTGCACGTTCACGTTCGCTATAAGCCAAGAACGAACGACGAGCTTGTCCGGGAGCTATCAAACCTACAACAGTGCTAACCTCCCAAGGCAGGTTCTTCTTGAGTGTAGTGTTGCGTCGCCAATATCCCTGCATAGCCACCTCTGCAGGAATCTCCTTGTTGTCTTTGGTGTTTACCTCAACGGAGTTTACACCCATAGGAGTTTCAAGACCGGCAAATATTTTATTGCTGGCAAGAATGGCGCCACGTGTGTTGCCTACTACCATAGCTGTGGTCTTTGCCTTTTTGCAATCCACATTATATATCATAGGTGTGATAGATTGCATGGCTACGTCTTCTTCGGTAGCCACGTCAAGGGTAGTGCGCAAATAGTGGCTACCATCGCGCAACACAGCATGCCAAACAATAAGGAGTTTGTCTTTTTTAAATACAGCTTTAAGACCCTTACCATCAAAGCGGTCAGAACCCTTTACTGCGTTTTTATTGCCAACGAGTTCTTCGGTTTCTATGCTTACCAACTCCATATCAGAAGAAGTGAAGTTGTTACCATTGCCCAATACCACCTTAAACAATTCGGTGCCTGGCTTAAGATTCATTTCTCTGCAGCCATTAAAAATGAGTTTGCCGTCAACTTTGGCAAACTTGGCTGTAAACAATGAATTTTTCAATGTCCATTTATTGGTGTTGCTTTCTAATTGTGCTTTGTTGGCTTGCACCTCTTGTGGAAAAATCACTTGTTGTGCCATGATGCTCTGTCCACTGCCAAGCATAAAGCAACATACAGAGGTTACCAGCCAACGTTTAATGTTATTGTTCATAATTAGGTTATAGTAAAATGTTGAGTGTAACTGTTTTCTTTGCAAATATATAAATATAAATTTGAAATACAAAGCAAACCCAAACAATAACAATATCTAATAACAAAAAAACAGGCTCTGCAAACAATGCAGAGCCTGTTTTTAGAATGTATTTGTTTTGTATATGCTAAGTTACAATGCAACTTTGCGTTTCTTGTCGCCAATCTTAACGATAAACATACCCTTCATCTTTGTGTTAAGAGAGCCATTGCCATTGATAGATTTTGTTGATGTTATCATGCGACCTTGCATGTCGTAAAGGGTTGCTGTAGTGTTGGCAGAAGCACCATTGAAGTTGATACCATTGTCGGAGCGAGAAATTGACAAATTGTTAGCTAATGAGGTATTGTCTACAGAAAGTACTTCGTCGGTTACTTCAACCAAGTCTTCGAAGAGGTCAACATTGTCTACGCTGTATACTGGCCAGCCTTTACTCTTTAATGTTGCAAGGTGGGCAGAGGTAAACTCATTGTTTTCTGTAGTAATATTGCTCTCAAATGGGTAGAATGCTTGTGGATCCATGCCAAACCAGTTGTCGTAGTCTTCCAACTCCTTATAGGTAGGTAACGCATTAACCAATGCTGTCATATTGTTTTCATTGATGTAGTTGCGCTCAATTTCCATTTTAGCAATACTATTGTCTTTTGCCAATTTAATGGCTGTAATTCTGTTGTTATAGCAAGCAACCTTTTGAAGTTCTTTGTTGTTGGATAGGTCAAGTGTACCTTCAATCTGACATTCACGACAAATAAGGTCTTTCAACTTTGGTACAGCTCTAAGGTTGAGTGTTTTAAATTCATTCTTATAGCAACTCAATGATGTTAGCTCAGGTGCTCCAGACAAGTCTATAGTAGAAAGCTGATTGTCGCCAACATATAGTTCTGTTAAGTTTGGTTGGTTGCCAAGCTTAATGTCTGTGAGATATTTGTTGTTGTCGCAATATAGCTCAACAAGTAGAGGGTTTCCGCTAACATCCAATGATTCGAGCATGTTGCTGCTACAGTCGAGTCGTGTAATTTTACCACGAAGTTCGATCTCTTGGGATGTTACTTTGAATGAGCCGTCGCTACTGTCATAGTCGGCACCAACAACTTCAACTTCGTTACCATTTGACTGAATGCTGAATCCTACATATTCGCCAATGGCATGCTTGGTTTTCATTTTGATAACGTTGTCTTGTGCATTTACTGTTGCTGACAGCATGAGCAATAAGGCTGCTGTAAGGGTGAATAATTTTTTCATACGCTCATTAATGTGTTTGTTTATTATTGTTTTTTGTAATCTTATTAAAATCGCTTACTACGAATAGTTGAATATGTAAATACATCGTTTTTCTGAGCACTATTGTTTGCCTTTATGGCAAATGGTGCAGCAGAGTGTAAACGAGTGTGGCGTAATTGCTGAGCATTAACGGTCGTTGTGCATGCTGCAAGTGCAGCAATAGCGATAAGTGTAGAATTCTTCATAAGCAATTAATTATTATGTGTTGTATGTTGTACTTTTTATGATAATTCGTAAGTTAATTGTGATTGTATGTTGCAATTGTATATATTTTATTTTAAATACGTGTGTAAAATGGTAAATAATTGCAAGAAAAAAGATATAATTGTAATTTATTGTGGTTTTAATGGTGGTAATTAGGTGTTTATACATTATAACTTTGATTGCCGTTGCTGCATAAAAAAAACTCATCCTACATATGAGTGATAAATGATGTTCACTCATAATGTAGGATGAGTCCTTTTATTTATATACTATAGTCTGTTCTCAGACCAATTATGTCTTCTTTACTTTGCTACAGCAGGAGCAATACGCAAGTTACGCTTCTTTAGCATTGAAGAAGCTCTGTTGCTCTTGAATGGTCCTGTGTATGTAGCCTTGATAGAACGTCCCTTGTCGGTGATGAAGTCGGTAGCGATGGTGTAGTCGCCGGTTGTGCTGTTCTTGCTGATAGTAACTGAACCACCATTTACGAAGCCGAATGTAGCCATCTGGGTTGGAGCCTCATTGTATTCATAACGTGTACCGAAAGATCCAGATACGCCACCACCATAGTTCTTGTAGTAACCCTCCTGTACAGTTCCGTTTGCACCATCCTTTGTTACTTTGAATGTGCCAAGGCGTGGTAAACCTTTACCATCGTCAGCAAGGAAGATGGTTACACGGTTGCGCTTGTACCATGATGCTCCCTCTGCAGAAGGATCACCACCGTCCATAATCTCGAAGCATACACCATCGAGGTCGTAAGGTACGAGATAGTCGCAAGTGAATGTGATATCCTTGTTGAGGTTAGGACCTGTGTAGCCCTTGAATGACTTATCCCTGTAAGTAACTTCGCCTGTATATGTGAGTTCAACGAGTTCGCCATTTTCTTGCTTGATAAGAGCTTTTACAGTGTATGTGCCGTCTGTATTCTTCTCAATAGTAAGAGATGCGTCGTCATACTTAATGGTCTTGCTATCATAGGTATCCTTTGAATATTCGTAATTAGAATACTCCAACATCAAGCTCTCAGAATATTCCATACACATGTCGATAGGCTTGTCGCCTTTATAATATGTATATGTACCTGGCTGAGGCATTGGTTCGTCGGTGCCGTCAGCTGTCTTGCAGTAGATACTGAAGTTGTAGATTCTACCATTACCTTTTGGATATACGCCCAAGTGAAGACAGTCGCCCATACGGATAACGAAGTTTTGATAACCATTCATGTAAGTATCTGCCCAGTAGTCTACGTCGAAGAATGTTGAAGCTCTGTTCTCATACTGTGAAGAAATGGTTTTGATATTCTTCTTTGAAAGTACTGTAGACAATCCGTACTTATCTATAGGCAATGCTAAGATATAATAATCAATTCCAGATCTTAGGTTTGTGAACTCATATTCTTTGCTCTTTGTGAGCTTTGCTGCATAATGTGCCTGTACATACTGTGTAAGGTCAGAGTGCTCGGCTGTTACAGCGGCTACATAATAATAGCTACAGTTGTCAGGCATAGTGAAGCTTACCTTGCAACTGTTTTCTGTGGTCTCCTTTACAGTGATGCCAACTTCCTTATTTTCAACATAGTCGAAAGTGATGTCGTCAAGCTCATCCACCGAGTAAGTCTTTAATACCTTGTCGCCCTTGTGGAAGACCATTCTGTTAGGATTGCGCTCCTGTGCAGAAACTGCCATGTTACACAAAAATAGTGCAATAAATGTGATGATATAATAACGTGTTTTCATTTCTCGTTGTATTTTTTTATTTTACTATAAATTTCATTGAATAACCCTTGATTTTCATGATATACATGCCTTTAGACAGGTGGCTTACGTTTATCTGTCCGCCGTTCCATGCTTTGATAGAACCATGCATGTTTCCGCTAATGTCATAGAATGCAACATCGGCACAACCTTCTGTCCATCCGTTAACATTAATAACTCCATCCCTGTATACCACGGAAAGTCGCTCTGTTGTAACGTTCTCAACACCAGTAGGGTCGCCATTAAACATAAGCTTGAAAAGGTTGGAATACGATTCCTTGCTCTCATTGTCGTTACGGTCGATGAGGCTTAACTCAGACTCGTGGAATACAATCTTTTTCAAATTGCTAATGTTGTAGCTCTTTGTACTCCAGTCTTTTGAAACGACCCACACTTGTGAGTCGTCAGGGGATGCAGCATGTGCACCTACAGTCATGGTGCACAATGCTAATCCTGCTAATAAATTCTGTTTAATCATATGTTTTTTAACGTATTATTTTCTTGCCATTGATGATATAGATGCCTTTAGCTAATCCGTCAATCTGACTGCGTGTAGCATTCTTTATTACCAAAACTCCGTCTGTAGTGTAGACGTTGTTAGCCTTATTTTCAGAACCTGTTATGCTCTTAATGCCCGATGCAATGCCTAACTCAACCTTGATGTCGCTATCAGCAGTAATGATAACCTTGTAGGTTCCGTCTTCCTGTGGAGTAACGGCAGTACCGTTCATGGTAAACGATTTTACGCTAGACTTATCTGATACGCTGAACGACAGTTCTGTATCCTCAAGACATGGAATTGGATTGGTGAAATCAGCTACTTCCTTTATCTGATCCTTTACTGCAGTGAGTTCCTTAGCATCGCCCTCTACTGTGACTGTAGCCTTTGCTATGGCAGGTGTCTTTGTGAAGAAGAACTTCACTACATCGTTATCCTCTACGTTGAGAGTATATGATGTTGCACCAGTATACTGAGGCTCCACGAGTTCGTCGTTCTTGTATACATTTAGGGTTGATGTGCCATAGAATGAAGAACTGAATGGAAGGTCGCCATCATAGAATGGTATATGGTTGTAGCCTGTTGCCAAATCTATTGTGGTGTAGTCCTTGCGCATGAAACGCATGTATGAAGGTACTGAAGCGTCTTCTACGTAAACTACGGCATTCTTGTCGCGAACCAGTTCTGCTGTCTTAACAGTTATGTTCATAGCGTCTGTTACCTTTACGTTTACCTCGCTATTGCCGTCTCGCTCTACGAAATCTGTTGTACCGTCGCTTACGCTGACGAGGGTGTAACCATCGTTTGCCTTTATGGCTATGACAGGTGTTGATTCTGGCACTTCGATAGTGTTCTTTCCGGTTTTTACTTCCACGCTGGTGCCATAATAAGAATAGCCTTTGTATACTGTTACGTGTGAAGCGTCGTCGATATCCAAAACGGCGCTTATATTGCCATATTTGTGAGCTACGATGTCAACATTTGTTGGACCTGTCACCATAAAGCTATAGCTTCCGTAGAAATCTACATCGCTACCGTTTACCTTGAACGATTCTAACGAATAGTCGTTAGTGTTGCCTGTTATAGAAACTTGCGAACCAGCCTTTACGGTGAAGTTGTCGTCCATGAAATTCTTAACTTCTACACCATTTACCTGTACCTTAGTGATAAAGCCTTCAGCCTTCTCGCTGAGGTTGAATTTCACGCTGTAGTCCTCGTCAGGGTAGTTGGCTTGAATTTCAATCTTGTCACCATTTACAACGTCGATTCTGTAGGTGCCATACTGTGGAGATACAGGCTCCGAGTTCTTCTTTACGCTGTAAAGTGATACAGAGTTGTCCTTTGCTGAAATGGCAAAAGTAGACTCTACTTCAGGAACGAACTTAACGTCATTCTCGCCATCTTTGAGAGCATAAGTGGTGTATGTGCCCGAAAAGCCGAGAGTAACTTTAGAGGCGTCGTCAACAATAACTTTGCATGATGCTGTACGAACATCGTCGAGTGGGCAAGTTGTCACAATCCATTTAGCGTCTGTATGGGTAGCTTCATCAAGACCAATCATGCAGCTTGTTAGCGAGCTGATGGTTTCGGCAGTAGTCCGTTCATCACCGACTTCAACACATAGCCTGTGTTTGCCGAGAAATAGAGACGGTCGCCAGTCTTAACATCCAGCACATTGTCACCATCGGTCAATGTCTGCTTAGATGAGCCCAAATACAGTGATACTCTTGATGCATCGTCAACATTCACTGTAATGTTGAAGGCATTAGCTTTTAACGATGCAATGATCACAAACAAAATGATCAGAACGAAGTAATTCTTCTTCATACTTAAACGAATAAATTATAATAATAGGGATAAAAAGTACTAAACGAAAAATATTATCGTGTTTCAATTGATGAAATGGCGATAAGTATAGAAATCTTCATAAGTTACTATATATAATGTGTTGTGTATAATTATAGAAGTGATATGTAAGCTACATTATAGCTTTATGTAGCAAATATACATATTATATTTTAAAACCATATATAAAAGGGCAAAAAAATACATAAAATTTTCATTTGTGTGTGTTGCGGGGTGGTTTTAGTGGCACTTTGATTTCAGTACTATGTGCAATAATATATAAAAACGTCAATTATACGAGTCTGTAAGTTTGACTTTTATAATTGACGTTGTTATTATTGTTGCTAACTTTTGGTTTGTATCTTAGTTAGCATTCCATTCTTTTAGCGAAAATGAGCTTGCGACTCTGTTTTCTGTTTCATCGTCGAGCTGATGGAAGAAGTCGATGCCCGTGAGTTCTTCAAGGTCGTCTACCGACATGGCGGCATGCTGCATAGATTGACGCTGGTCGGAGTTGTCGTAATAGAAACCAATGGCTTTTTCGTTGCCTTTGCGAAGCGACAGTACAGCTTTGAAGAATCCTTCTGGAACATCTATGACATGGTTGATACCTATACGCTCGTGTTTGGTACCTTTGTATACCGGTCCACATATTATATATATGGTGTCCTCGTTAGTAGCCCATTGTCGGCATGCCTCTTCGAGTTTTTTCCATGAGCCATTGTTTAGTGCATGCTCCTGCGGACACATGTTTGACATATAGAAGCAATCGTGCATAGCAGCTTCGCTCCATTTCATATCGCCTGCAGGACACATATGACCACGATCATATCCGCTACCTTTATAGTCGAAATAGTCTACGCGATAGAGTTGCGATATCTTGGGGTCTGCCCAAAACTTTCTGCAACGCTCAACAGTACCCTCTGTCTTTTCCTTTGTCAGCATCCATGCCGACCAGTTGGGAGTGTTATGGTCTTTGTTGTATGATAAGGTGTAGCCAGTATGCTCCAATATCTGTTCTTGGCGATTGGTGAGTGGAGCAGGAAGTTCGTAGCTTATAGTGCTGTTGACTTTAGGACTCTTGGAGCCTTTGGCAGATGTGCTGACATTATTCTGAATATCTTTTTCGTCAGCACTATCCTTGCTATTTATAGAACTGATGCCATAAGCCACAAGGGCAAGCAATAATAGCAATATGCTTTTCTTCATTTTCGTTGTTGGGTATTAGAAGATTACATGTTTAGTTCATCTTTGAGATATCTGCCAGTGATGCTATCTTTGCATTTAGCACATTCTTCAGGTGTGCCAGCAAAGACGATGTTTCCACCCTTGTTACCACCTTCTGGTCCGAGATCGATTATCCAGTCAGCACATTTTATGACCTCCATGTTGTGTTCAATAACAACGATAGAATGACCGCGCTCAAGAAGAGCGTTGAAAGCCTTCATGAGTTTGGATATGTCGTGGAAGTGTAGACCTGTGGTAGGCTCGTCGAAGATGAATAGAGTAGGCGACTGCTTCTCTTGACCAATGAAGTAGGCGAGTTTTACACGTTGGTTTTCGCCACCCGACATGGTTGAAGAGTTTTGTCCCAACTTGATGTAACCAAGGCCAACATCCTCAAGAGGTTTTAGTCGGTCGATGATTGCTCGATTGTTGCTACCGCGCTTTTTGGCATCATCATTGTCGAAGAAGGTGATGGCCTCGCTAACAGTCATATTCAGCACATCGTTGATATTCTTGTCGCGATATCTAACGTCAAGAACATCGTGCTTGAATCTTTGACCATGACAAGCATCACATTCCAAAACGATGTCTGCCATGAATTGCATTTCGACAGTGATTGTGCCAGCACCCTTACATTCTTCACATCGTCCACCTTCGGTATTGAAAGAGAAGAACTGCGGTATGAATCCAAGCTGCTTAGCTAATGGCTGTTCGGCAAACAGGGCACGAATATAGTCGTAGGCTTTGACATAAGTAGCAGGATTAGAGCGTGAACTCTTACCAATTGGATTTTGGTCGACAAATTCTACGTGAGAAATCTTTTTGTAGTCGCCCTCCATGCCTAAGTATTCGCCTGGAATGTCAGCCACTTCGTCGAGCTTACGTTTTAGAGCAGGGTAGAGGATACCCTTTATTAATGACGATTTGCCAGAACCTGATACACCTGTGACAACAGTGAGAATGTTGAGCGGAATCTTAGCATCCACCCCCTTGAGATTGTTCATTCGGCAACCTTTGAGCGTGAGACTCATGTTCCAACTACGACGCGAAGCAGGAACAGCAATCTGTTCTTTGCCCGTGAGATAGTCTACAGTGTGGCTTCTGTTGTCTGCGCTTACAGCATCGCCTGGTTTAGGAGGCATGCCTTGGAATACAATCTCGCCACCATGTGTGCCTGCATCAGGACCAACATCAATAATTTGGTCGGCAGCATTCATGATGTCTTTGTCGTGCTCTACCACTACTACTGTGTTGCCAAGAGCTTGCAACTCTCTAAGAACCTTGATGAGTCGGAATGAGTCGCGAGTATGAAGACCGATGCTTGGCTCATCGAGAATATACAGCGAACCTACAAGCGAACTACCCAAAGAAGTAGTGAGGTTGATGCGCTGACTCTCGCCACCCGAAAGAGTATTTGACGCTCTGTTTAGAGTTAGATACCCCAAGCCCACTTCGTTGAGGAAATGCAAGCGATTCTTGATTTCTGTGAGTAGGCGTTTTGCTATTGCTGTTTCATGCTCGGTTAAAGAAATATTGTCGAACCATTGTTCAAGGTTTGATATAGGCATTTCTATCAAGTCGTTGATACATAAGCCATTTATCTTAACCCATGAAGCTTCTTTCTTTAACCTCGTGCCATGACAATCTGGGCAGATAGTCTTGCCACGATAGCGACTCATCATTACACGAAATTGTATCTTATACATGTTGTCTTTCACCATCTGGAAGAAAGAATCGATACATACTCTTTCGTTTAATGGCAAATGCTTCTGACATGGCAGACCGTGCCAAAGCATATCTTTCTCTTTGCGACTCAATTCAAAATAAGGCTTAAAGATAGGAAAGTTGTCGATGGCTGCTTTACGGCAAAACTCCGTATGCCACATCTTCATCTTTTCGCCATGCCAACATTGCACACACTCATCATATACACTAAGCGAAGTGTTTGGTATGACAAGCTTTTCATCGATACCCATCACCATGCCAAAGCCCTCGCATGTAGGACATGCACCTACGGGCGAATTAAATGAAAACAAGTTATCTGTTGGTTCCTCAAAAGTGATGCCGTCGGCTTCAAAGCGAGTAGAGAAATCGTAATTGATATTAGAAGGCATGAATGTTAGTCGGCAAGCTCCATTGCCTTCAAACATGGCTGTTTCGATAGAGTCGGTAAGGCGAGAAAGAAATTCCTTGCTATCTTCTATCGACATGCGGTCGATGACGAGCCATGAGTCTTTTTCCTTAGAATCCTTTGAAGAATCGTAGTTTTCGAGTAAATCTTCGATGCGAACAACTTTGTTGTTGACAAGGATTCTGGAATATCCCTCCTTAATATATATATCAAGCTGTTGGTCGAAAGTGCGACCTTCGGCAGGCAATATTGGAGATAACACCATGAAGCGAGTGCCTACAGAATATTGCTTAGTGCAATTAATTATATCCTCTACATTATTCTTCTTAACCTCTTGACCCGAAATTGGTGAGATTGTCTTACCAATGCGTGCAAAGAGCAGACGAAGATACTCGTATATCTCGGTGCTTGTTCCAACTGTAGATCGAGGGTTGCGTGCTGTGACCTTTTGCTCAATGGCAATAGCAGGAGGCAATCCTTTTATGAAATCACATTCAGGTTTCTTTACCCTTCCTAAGAACTGTCTGGCATAAGCTGAAAGAGATTCGACATATCTGCGTTGACCTTCAGCGTAGAGAGTGTCGAAAGCCAATGATGATTTGCCAGAGCCAGAAACACCTGTCACGACGATAAATTCATTGCGCGGAATACTTAGATTAATACCTTTAAGGTTGTTAACTCGTGCTCCTTTTATCTCAATATTGTTGTCCATGTTTTGCTGTTGTTTGTTATACCAGACATTGTTGGAAAATGTGTTGGTTATTATTAAAATGTTCCACAAAGTTAAGAATAAAAATCTAACTTACAAGCGAAATATAAAGAAAACAAAATAAATTTCTATAAACGCTTGCCAAATTCGGAATTTAGTATTAATTTTGCAAAAATTTCAAGGCAACAATTACTAATTATGAAGAAAAATGTACTCTCATTTAGCATTTTCGCTTTAATGATACTTATGCTTGCAAGCTGTGCAAGTAGTAAGAAAGTGGCTTATTTTCAAAATGCCGTAGATGGGGTGGTTAAACGATCAGAAGGCTTGTATGATGCGAAAATTATGCCTAAGGATATTCTTACTATTACTGTAAGTACAACAAATCCTGAAGCTGCGACTCCTTTCAATCTTACGATTTCTAATACTCTGAATGTTACAGGTCAGACTTATGGAGGTAGTGGAGTGCTACAAACATATCTTGTTGATAATGATGGCGAAATTGATTATCCTGTTGTTGGAAAAATAAAGGTTGCAGGCTTGACAAAGAATGAATGTCAAGATTTGGTAAAATCTAAGATAAAGGCTTTTTTGGCAGAAGACGAGAATCCTATTGTTACTGTTAGAATGTCGAGCTATCGTGTGACTATCATTGGTGAGGTTCGAAGTCCAGGTGTTGTTCCTGTAGGAACTGAGAAAATGAGCATTCTTGAGGCGTTAGCTTCTGTTGGTGACTTGACTATTTATGGTAAACGTGACAATGTGATGTTGATTCGTGAGGAGGCTAATGGACAGAAGACTATTCATCGACTTAACCTCAATGATGCCAATATTATTAGCTCGCCTTATTACTATTTGCAGCAGAATGATATTGTGTATGTAGAGCCTAACGGTGTTCAGGCTAAGAACTCTGCTATTGGTAGCTCTACTACTATTTGGTTCTCGTTTGTAGGTATCGTGACAAGTGTCGCTTCTTTGTTGGTTAACATTTTACGTAATTAATATAATATGAAAATAAAAAATTGAAAGATCTTAGTCGTCAAGCAATTGATGGTTGGTCTTTCAATTTTTTTTAATATACAAATACAAATTTAATAAATATGTGTGGTATTGTAGGATATATAGGTACTAAGCAGGCTTATCCAATTCTCGTGAATGGATTAAAACGCTTGGAGTATAGAGGGTATGATAGTGCTGGTGTCGCTATGATAAATGATAAAGGCGACTTGAACGTCTATAAGACTAAGGGAAAGGTTGCCGACCTTGAAGCTTTTTGCGCAGATAAGGACATTACAGGTATGGTAGGTATCGCTCACACTCGTTGGGCAACACATGGCGAACCATCAAGCGTAAATGCACACCCACATTATTCTGAATCAAAGAATCTCGCAATAATTCACAATGGTATTATTGAGAACTATGCAGAGATAAAGAAAAGATTAGAAGAAAAAGGCATGCACTTCCGCTCGCAGACAGATACTGAGGTGTTGGTGCAGCTCATAGAATATATACAGACAACACGCAACGTGGATTTGCTGACAGCTGTGCAGGTGGCATTGCATCAGGTTATTGGTGCATATGCTGTAGCTGTGCTTGATAGGAACAATCCACGACAGATAATAGCCGCACGCAAGCAGAGTCCATTGGTAGTGGGTATTGGTGATGGCGAATTCTATCTTGGTTCAGATGCAAGTCCTATCGTAGAATATACCGACAAGGTAGTATATCTCGAAGATGGAAATATTGCAGTGTTAGTGCCTGGAGAAGAACTTAAGGTTGTTGACATTTATAACGAAAAGCAGGATGCTGTAGTTAAGAAAGTAAACATCAACCTCGGACAGATAGAGAAGGGTGGCTTCCCACACTTCATGTTGAAAGAGATCTTTGAACAACCAGAATGTCTGAAGACATGTATGCTTGGTCGTATCAATGTCGAAGGAAATAAGGTATCTTTGTCTGCCGTTCTTGATTATCGCAAAGAGCTAATCAGTGCAAAACGAATCATCATCGTGGCTTGTGGAACAAGCTGGCATGCAGGACTTATTGGTAAGCAGATATTGGAAAACCTCTGTCGTATACCTGTTGAAGTGGAGTATGCATCAGAGTTCCGTTATCGCAACCCTGTGGTAGGAGCAGGCGACGTAGTTATCGCTATCTCTCAGAGTGGCGAGACTGCTGATACTCTTGCTGCTATCAAGTTGGCTAAAGAGATGGGCGCTTTCATCTACGGTATCTGTAATGCTGTAGGTTCAAGCATACCTCGCGCCACCGATACTGGTTCTTACATCCATGTTGGACCTGAGATAGGTGTGGCTTCTACAAAAGCATTTACAGGTCAGGTGACTGTGCTCACTATGTTGGCACTTGCTCTTGCTGACGTTATGGGAACAATAGGTCATGAAGAGTACGTGACTATAGTAAAGGGATTGCAAGAGATTCCTGCAAAGATGGAAGAGGTACTGAAACTAAATGACCGCATTGCAGACCTTAGTCGTACTTTTACATACGCTCGCAACTTCCTCTACTTAGGTCGAGGCTTTAGCTATCCTGTGGCTTTGGAAGGAGCTTTGAAACTAAAAGAAATAAGCTATATTCATGCCGAGGGTTATCCTGCTGCAGAAATGAAGCATGGTCCGATTGCATTGATAGATTCTGATATGCCTGTTGTGGTTATAGCAACTCACAATGAGCTATACGAAAAGGTGCTTTCGAACATTCAAGAGATAAAGGCAAGAAATGGTCGTGTGATAGCTCTTGTGTCAAAGGGCGACGATACAATATCTAAGATTGCTGATGAGGTTATTGAACTTCCTGATACACTTGAGTGTCTTGAACCGCTGATTGCAACTATTCCATTGCAGCTATTGGCTTACCATGTGGCTGTGTGTAAGGGAAAGGATGTAGACCAACCAAGAAATCTTGCAAAGAGCGTAACAGTAGAGTAGTGTGGCTCACACATTATTATATATATGTGGCTTTTAATGAGATAAAACAACAATCACAAACTAATTAAAGCAACGTAGAAAATAGTATGTTAGAAGAAATTCACGAGGACTGTGGTGTAGCACTCATACGATTGCTAAAACCACTCGACTATTACGAAAAGAAATATGGTTCGCGCTATTTTGGCTTGAACAAACTCTATCTTCTGATGGAGAAACAGCACAATCGTGGACAGGAAGGTGCAGGCATGGCGTGTGTTGATCTCGATATAGAGCCTGGCAACGAATACATGTTTCGTGAGCGAGCTGAGGGTGCGAATGCTATAACTGAAATATTCTCGCGAGTAAAGGAGGGCTTTCTTGGACAGCTATACATGGGACATCTGCGCTATTCAACAACAGGAAAGAGCGGAATCTCGTATGTACATCCTTTCCTTCGCCGAAACAACTGGAGGGCTAAGAACCTTTGCTTGTGTGGCAACTTCAACATGACAAACATCGAAGAGGTGTTCTCGTTGCTTACTCGTCAAGGACAATGTCCAAGAATATATAGCGACTCTTACATTATGCTCGAACTCATGGGCCATCGCTTGGACCGAGAGGTAGAACGAAACTTTGTGGCGGCTAAGGCTATGGAGATGCAAGATGTAGAGATTACAAAATATATTGAAGACCATGTGAAGATGAGTAATGTGCTTAAAACTACAATGACTCATTTCGATGGTGGCTACGTAGTGTGCGGAATCACTGGTTCTGGTGAGATGTTCTCTATGCGCGACCCTTGGGGCATTCGTCCTGCATTCTATTACAAGAACGATGAGTTTGTGGTGTTAGCAAGTGAGCGCCCGGTATTGCAGACCACATTCGACATAGAGTGTGACGATGTTTGCGAACTTCAACCTGGTCAGGCTCTTATCGTCAACAAGGCTGGTGAATGTTCGCTTACACAAATCATAGAGCCTAAAGAAGTTAAGGCTTGTTCGTTCGAACGTATATACTTCAGTCGCGGTTCTGATCGCGACATTTATAGTGAGCGCAAGAAGTTGGGTGAGTTGCTCACTCCCGACATTCTTAAAGCTATCAACAATGATACCGCCCATACCGTGTTTTCATACATTCCGAATACTGCAGAGGCCGCTTACTACGGGTTGCTTCATGGTTTCAAACAGCACTTGAATGATGTTAAGATTAAGAAGATTGCTGCACTCGATCATGTGCCTACCGAGGCTGAGCTCCACGATATAATGAGCGAGTATGTTCGCTCTGAGAAGGTGGCTTGCAAGGATATAAAGCTACGCACCTTTATCACAGAGGGCAACTCACGTAACGACTTGGCTTCGCATGTATACGATGTAACCTATGAGAGTATCGTGCCTTACGAAGACAACCTCGTGATAATCGACGACAGCATCGTGCGTGGTACAACTCTTAAGAAGAGTATCCTTCGTATCCTCGACCGTCTGCATCCAAAGAAGATTGTCGTTGTTAGCTCTGCTCCACAGATTCGCTATCCAGACTACTATGGTATCGACATGCCTCGTTTGGAAGAGTTCTGTGTGTTCCGTGCAACAATAGAGTTGCTCAAGGAACGCAACTTACTCAACATCCTTGACGAGACCTACAAACACTGCAAGGCTGAATTGCAGAAGTCGAAGGAAGATATGGAAAATGCTGTGCGTGCTGTCTATGAGCCTTTCACAGTTGAGGAAATAAATCGTAAGATTGTAGAGATGCTCACTCCTGAAGGAATGACTACACCAGTAGAGATTGTATTCCAGTCGATAGAAGGATTGCACACAGCCATACCAAATCATCGTGGCGACTGGTATTTCACTGGTCATTATCCAACTCCTGGAGGTACACGCCTTTGCAATCAAGCATTCATAAATTATTATGAGTCGATAAATAAAAAATAGATAATACATTATTAATAATATATAAGTCCACAAGAACTTAAAACCCAATATATGAAGAATGTAACTTTGGTCCTTAGTGACGGAACAAAATTCCACGGCAAGAGCTTCGGCTATGATGCTCCTGTTGCTGGTGAAGTAGTTTTCAACACCGCCATGATGGGCTATCCTGAGAGTCTTACCGACCCTTCTTACGCAGGACAGCTCATGACATTGACCTATCCCCTCGTAGGCAATTACGGTGTTCCACCATTTACTTTTGGTGACGACAAACTTCCATTGTTTATGGAGAGTGATAAGATCTATGCTAGCGCTATCATCGTGGCTGACTATAGCGAGGAGTATTCACATTGGAATGCTTGCGAGAGTCTTGCCGAGTGGTTGAAGCGTGAGCATGTGCCAGGTGTTACAGGTATCGACACTCGTCAGCTTACCAAAGTGCTTCGTGAGCATGGAGTGATGATGGGAAAAATCATCTTCGACGATGAACCAAACAACATTCCTGAGGCTGACTATGAGGGAGTAAACTTCGTTGATAAGGTCAGCTGCAAGGAAATTATCAAATATAATGAAGGTGCAGGCAAGAAGGTTGTACTCGTTGACTGCGGTGTAAAGGCTAACATCATCCGTTGTCTCGTTAACCGTGGTGTTGAGGTTATCCGTGTGCCTTGGAACTACGATTATACCGATATGGAATTCGATGGCTTGTTCCTTGCTAATGGTCCTGGCGACCCTGATATGTGTCAGGATGCTGTCGACGTAATCCGTCGTCAGATGAACAATAGCCGTAAGCCTATCTGTGGTATCTGTATGGGTAACCAGTTGTTGGCTAAGGCTGGTGGCGCCACTATCTATAAGTTGAAGTATGGTCACCGTTCTCACAATCAGCCTGTACGTATGGTTGGCACCGACAACTGCTACATCACATCTCAGAACCATGGTTATGCTGTTGACGCACGCACCTTGGGAAGCGAGTGGGAAGAGTTGTTCGTAAACATGAATGATGGTTCTAACGAGGGTATTCGTCACAAGACAAATCCTTGGTTTTCATCACAGTTCCACCCTGAGGCTTGTGCTGGTCCTGTGGATACAGAGTTTATGTTCGACAAATTCGTAGAGTCGCTTAAATAAGTGAAGAATCTAAGTGAAGAGTGAAGAATTTTAGTGAAAAGTGAAGTTACTTTGAATATCATCATTCATCACTTACCATTCAACATCCAACAATAAACCATAGAAAATAATGAAAGACAATACAATAAAGAAAGTTTTGCTTCTCGGTTCTGGAGCATTGAAGATTGGTGAAGCTGGCGAGTTCGACTACTCTGGTTCACAGGCTTTGAAGGCATTGCGTGAAGAGGGTATCAAGACCGTGCTTATCAACCCAAATATCGCTACCGTGCAGACAAGCGAAGGTGTTGCCGACCAGATTTATTTCCTTCCTGTACAGCCTCACTTCGTTGAAAAGGTTATTCAGAAGGAAAAGCCAGATGGCATCCTCCTTTCTTTCGGTGGACAGACTGCCCTCAACTGTGGTGTAGAACTCTATAAGTCGGGCATACTTGAGAAGTATGGTGTACGCGTATTGGGTACTCCTGTTCAGGCTATCATGGATACTGAAGACCGTGAGCTCTTCGTTGAGAAGCTTAACGAAATCAACGTTAAGACTATTAAGAGCGAGGCTTGCGAAACTATCGAACAGGCTCGTAAGGCAGCTGCCGACTTGGGCTATCCTGTAATTCTACGTGCTGCTTACGCTCTCGGTGGTCTTGGTAGTGGATTCTGCGACAACGAGGAAGAACTCAATAAACTTGCAGAAAAGGCTTTCTCTTTCTCACCACAGGTGCTCGTTGAAAAGAGTTTGAAGGGATGGAAGGAGATAGAGTACGAGGTTGTTCGCGACCGCTACGATAACTGTATCACTGTCTGCAACATGGAAAATTTCGACCCTCTAGGCATCCATACTGGTGAGAGTATCGTTATTGCTCCTTCGCAAACTCTTACCAATAGCGAATATCACAAGCTTCGTGCTCTTGCCATCAAGATTATCCGCCACATCGGTATCGTTGGTGAGTGTAACGTGCAGTATGCTTTCGACCCTAAGAGCGAAGACTATCGCGTAATCGAGGTTAATGCTCGTTTGTCTCGTTCTTCAGCTCTCGCTTCTAAGGCTACAGGCTATCCTTTGGCTTTCGTTGCTGCTAAGCTCGGTATGGGCTACGGCTTGTTTGAGCTTAAGAACTCTGTAACTCGCACCACAAGTGCTTTCTTCGAGCCTGCTCTCGACTATGTAGTCTGCAAGATTCCTCGTTGGGACCTTTCTAAGTTCCGTGGTGTAGACAAGGAGCTTGGTTCAAGCATGAAGTCTGTAGGTGAGGTTATGGCTATTGGCCGCAACTTCGAGGAGGCTCTGCAAAAGGGTCTTCGTATGATTGGTCAGGGCATGCACGGTTTCGTTGAGAACAAGGAACTTGAAATTGAAGATATCGATGCTGCTCTTCGTGAGCCTACAGATAAGCGTGTGTTCGTGATTTCTAAGGCTATGCATCGTGGTTATACTATCGACCAGATTCATGACCTCACTAAGATTGACAAGTGGTTCCTGCAGAAGCTCAAACATATCATCGATATTGATGAGGAGTTGAAGCGTTGCACAAGCATCAACGTTCTAGACCGCGAATTGTTGCGTACAGCTAAGGTTTATGGTTTCACCGATTTCCAGATTGCACGTGCTGTAGGTCTTGAGAAAGAGGTTGGCAACATGCACAAGGCTACCCTCATTGTTCGCAACCTTCGTAAGTCATTCGGTGTTCTTCCTGTTGTTAAGCAGATTGACACCTTGGCAGCTGAGTATCCTGCTCAGACCAACTATTTGTATGTTACATACGCAGGTACAGATAGTGACATCACATTCCAGGACGACAAGAAGTCGGTAATCGTACTTGGTTCTGGTGCTTACCGCATTGGTTCAAGTGTTGAGTTCGACTGGTGTGGTGTACAGGCATTGAATACTATTCGCAAGCATGGCTATCGCTCTATCATGATCAATTATAACCCTGAGACTGTGTCTACCGACTACGATATGTGCGACCGTCTGTATTTCGACGAACTCACATTCGAGCGTGTTATGGACATCATCGACATGGAGAATCCTCATGGTGTGATTGTTTCTACTGGTGGTCAGATTCCTAACAACCTTGCTATGTGGCTCGACGCTGAGCGTGTGCCAATCCTTGGTACCAAGGCTCAGGATATTGATAACGCAGAAGACCGTGCTAAGTTCTCAAGCATGCTTACCGAGAATGGTATCAACCAGCCTGAGTGGAGTGCACTTACTTCTATGGACGATATCAACGTCTTTGTTGACCGCGTAGGTTTCCCTGTTTTGGTTCGTCCATCTTACGTGCTTTCTGGTGCTGCTATGAACGTATGTTCTAACCGCGACGAGCTTGAGCGTTTCTTGAAACTTGCTGCCAACGTCAGTGCTGAGCACCCTGTTGTAGTAAGTAAGTTTATCGAGCACGCTAAAGAAATTGAAATGGACGCTGTGGCTCGCAATGGTGAGATTATGGCTTATGCTATTTCTGAGCACATCGAGTTTGCTGGTGTTCACTCAGGTGATGCTACCATCCAGTTCCCTCCACAGAAGCTTTATGTAGAGACAGTTCGACGTATCAAGCGAGTAAGTCGTCAGATTGCAGCAGCTTTGCACATCAATGGTCCATTCAACATTCAGTTCATGGCTCGTGAAAACGATATCTTGGTTATTGAGTGTAACCTTCGTGCTTCACGTTCGTTCCCATTCGTAAGCAAGGTATTGAAGCTCAACCTTATCGACCTCGCAACTAAGATTATGCTTGGTGTACCTGTTGAGAAGCCATCTAAGAACCTATTCGACCTCGACTACGTAGGTATCAAGGCTAGTCAGTTCTCATTCAACCGTTTGCAGAAGGCTGACCCTGTGCTTGGAGTAGACATGAGCTCTACTGGTGAGGTAGGTTGTCTTGGTGATGACACCAACCAGGCATTGCTTAAGAGTATGCTCTCTGTAGGTCATCGTATTCCTAAGCACACCGTGCTCCTCTCTACAGGTTCTGCTAAGCAGAAGGCTGACATGCTTGGTGCTGCACGTATGCTTGTTAACCATGGCTACGAGCTTTATGCTACAGGTGGCACATCGCGCTTCCTTACAGAGAATGGCATTGAGAATACTCTCGTATATTGGCCAAGCGAAGAGGGACAGCAGCCACAGGCTCTTGATATGCTTCGTGAGCACAAGATTGATATGGTTGTAAATATTCCTAAGGATCTCACAGTTAGTGAGCTTTCTAATGGTTATAAGATTCGTCGTGCAGCCATCGACCTCAACGTACCATTGATTACCAACAGTCGTTTGGCTTCTGCGTTCATCAATGCGTTCTGCACATTGAGCATCGATGATATCGACATCAAGGCTTGGGGTGAGTATTAATACACCTCTAAAATAAATAATAATAGCCGATGATACTTCTTTATAGAATGTATCATCGGCTATTTTATTTTCATTTATCATCTTGTGTTTTGATGATAAAAGGTTTCATCTGATATTGGGTCGAGCCTAAGGTCTTGTTCAAGATTATTACCGTCCGGTAAAACTAATAATGTGATTATTGGGCTTTCAGCCCGCATAGTATATAGGCAAGCCCCTTTAGTAAATATTGAAATAAAACACTGAATAACGAAGCAATATAAAGACGACTAATTGTTTACCGGACAGCAATATAAAAAAACAGAGAGTATCAAAACTACACCCTCCTACTGGCGGACGCAATCTGATCGGATGGCGGACGCAATCTGATCGGATGGCGAACGCAATCTGATCGGACGGCGGACGCAATCTGATCGGACGGCGGACGCAATCTGATCGGGCGGCGGACGCAATCCGATCGGGCGGCGTTCGGTATACGATGACAAAACGCAACAAACGGAGCAAAAAAAATAGAGGGCGTGTCAAAACTACAGTATTGCGATAAAAAGCTAACTGTAGTTTTGACACGCCCTCTATATTATAAGATTTCTCCCAACGGCACCATAACGAAGTCGCGCTCATGCATGTGCGGATGCGGCAGCGTAAGGTCGGGCGTAGAGAGTTGCAGGTCGTCGTACATGAGGATGTCGATGTCGATGGGGCGGTCGTGATATTGTCCGTCTACCGACTTCTGCGTTCTGCCCAGTTCGCGCTCAATCTGCTTTGTAGCTTCGAGCAGTTCTGCGGGCTGCAAGGCGGTGAGCAGTCGCACGCACATGTTCATGAATCGGTTTGCCGACTCAAATCCCCACGGCTCCGTCTCGATGAACGACGACTGGCGGTCTACCGTTCCAGCGCGTTCGTTGAGCATCTCAATGGCGCTGCGCATCGTAGCCTCGCGGTCGCCGAGATTGGAGCCGAGCGAAAGATACACCTTGTGCATAAGTGCGGCTTAGTCGTTAACGATGAGCAGGGCGTCGCCGTACGAACCGAACTTGAATCCGTGCTTAACGGCGAGGTTGTAAGCCTCCATTACGAGGTCGTAGCCGCCGAAAGCGCAAGTCTCCATGAGGAGTGTTGAGTACGGATGGTAGAAGTTAGAGATCATCGAGTCGGCGAGTCCGAAGTCGTACGGCGGGAAGATGAACTTGTTAGTCCAGCCGTCGTACTCCTTCAGCATACCGTCGGTTCCGACAGCGGTCTCTGTAGCCTTAACGACGCTTGTGCCAACGGCGCACACACGGTGGCCGGCACGCTTCGTTTCGTTGACGAGCTTGCAGCAGTCGGCGTCTACACGCATCTGCTCCGAGTCCATCTTATGCTTTGTAAGGTCCTCCACTTCGATGTCGTGGAAGTTGCCCAAACCGCAGTGGAGCGTGATATAGGCGAAGTTGATGCCACGAATCTCCATGCGCTTCATCAGCTCGCGCGAGAAGTGCAAGCCGGTAGCCGGAGCCGTAACGGCGCCCTCGTGCTTGGCGAAGATGCACTGGAAGTCGTCGAAGTCGTCCTCTGTGCTGCGCTTGTCGGGGCGGCGGTCGAGGATGTAGCGTGGCAGCGGAGCCTCGCCGAGAGCGTAAAGCTCGCGCTTGAACTCGTCGTGCGGACAGTCGTAGAGGAAGCGGAGCGTGCGTCCGCGGCTGGTTGTATTGTCGATAACCTCAGCCACCATAGTGCCCGAGTCGTCGAAGAACAGCTTGTTGCCTATACGTATCTTGCGTGCCGGTTCTACAAGCACGTCCCAGAGGCGCATCTCCTCGTTGAGTTCGCGTAGCAGGAACACCTCAATCTTCGCGTCGGTCTTCTCCTTTGTGCCGTAGAGGCGCGCGGGGAACACCTTTGTGTCGTTGAAGATGAACGTGTCGTGCTCGTCGAAGTAGTCGAGCACGTTGCGGAAGTCGAGATACTCGCCCTCGATGGGGTTGCCGTCTGCGTCTTTCTTGTACATTTCGATGGTCTGCGACTTCTTGTGCAGCACCATCAGGCGACACTCGTCGCGACGTGTGATGCGGAAGGTCTCCTTCTCGCCTTTGTCGTTTTCGAACTCGCGGTAAATGCTATGCGGATAAAGAGCGATGAGCTCTTCTGGTAACTTAAACTTGAACTGTGATAACTTCATAGTAGTTTTTATTTATTCATCTTCACTGGTTTCTATTGTCTGATTGGCGAGCCACTCCTCGAACTTGTCGAGCTCGATGCAGTTCTCCACGCGCTGATCGCCAGAGCGAGTGCGGCATAGAGCCGTGAGATAGCCGCCGGAGTTGAGCGCACGACCGATGTCGCGTGCCAAGGCGCGGATGTATGTACCCTTTCCGCACGCCACACGTATCGACATCTGCATCGTTTCGGAGTCGAACGCCGTGAGCTCTATCTCGTCGATGTGTATCTGCTTCGGCTTCAGCTCCACGTCCTGACCCTTTCGGCGCAAGTCGTAGGAGCGCTGTCCGCCCACCTTGCACGCCGAGAATGTCGGCGGAACCTGCTCTATGTCGCCCACGAACTGCTTCAGGACCTCTTCTATGCGTTCGCGTGTGATGCCGTCTGTAGGATATGTGGCGTTCACGGGATGCTCCATGTCGTAGCTGGGCGTGGTGGCGCCGAGCTGGATGGTGGCTGTGTACTCCTTGCCGTGCATCTGAAACTCCTCAATGCGCTTCGTGAACTTGCCGGTGCAGAGCACGAGCACGCCCGAAGCAAGCGGGTCGAGGGTTCCGGCATGGCCTATCTTTATCTTCTTCACCCCGAGGCGTACGCAGATGCGCTTTCGCACTATTGCCAAGGCACAGAAGCTGGTCATGCCAAGGGGTTTGTTTATGGCGATGACTTCGCCTTTGGTGAAATTCATTATTTGTTGTTGATTTTTATACTAAAGAGCAAACGATGGTCACGGCACCTGCAATGGCGCAATATACGCCGAACCAAACGAGCTTGCCGCGCTTCACGATGTTGATCATCCACTTGCAGGCGATGCATCCGCTGACGAATGCTGCCACGAAGCCAACAACGAGGGACAGTGTGTCGATGCCAGCGAACGCGTCTTCGCCCTTAGCTGCTTTCAAAACGTCGAGCAACGCCTCGCCGAGTATGGGCGGAATGACCATAAGGAACGAGAACTGGGCAAGATTCTCCTTCTTGTTGCCAAGCAGCAAGCCGGTAGCAATGGTAGAACCTGAGCGCGAGAGTCCGGGCAGCACAGCTGCAGCCTGGGCAAGACCGATGATGAAGGCGTCCTTCATAGAGATATGCTCGCGCTGACGCGGCTTGGCGAAATAAGAGAATGTGAGCAGCAAGGCTGTGAGAAGCAGACAGCAGCCCACGATGAGCAGACCCGAACCGAAGATTTCCTCGACATAGTCCTTGAAGAACACACCGACGATGCCTACCGGAATCATCGAAACGACGATATTGAGGCAGTATTTTGTCTCGGCGTTCATCTCGAACTTGAAGAGTCCTTTCAGAATCCAGTCGATTTCTTTCCACAGTATGACGAGGGTGCTGAGCACTGTTGCTACGTGCACCATTACGGTGAACGCAAGGTTGTCCTCGCCCTGCACACCGAAGAGTGCCGAGCCGATTGCGAGGTGGCCGCTGCTACTAACGGGCAAGTATTCTGTGAGTCCCTGGATAACGCCAAGGACCAATGCTTGTAACCAATCCATTTGTTTAATTATTAATTATTAATTATTAATTCGAGGGTGATTCCAGGGGTGCAGTTGTCTCTCAGGGGGTGCAGTTGTCTCAACTGCACCCCCTGAAGGGATTATTCGTCCTTCGGTTTCTTGATTATCGCATATATAATCGAGATGAAGCCGAGGAAGCACACTACGGGTGCCACCTTAATGCGGCGCACGCTGAAGATATCGTTGTCGAAAACGGTCTCGTCGCTTCCGCCACCGCTCATAAGTATAAAACCAAGGATTACAACCAACATTCCGACAGCCATCAGAATGAAGTTGATCTTACCGAATGCGTAATTTCTTTTATCCACTTTGTTTATATTTTAAATTGAATGAATATATTCTATCAAATAATGACAATATGTATAAGTAGTGTCTATATGTATAAGTAGTGTCTATATGTATAAGTAGTGTCTATACATAATATGTATATATTAGTAATGTCAACACCTCAACACATCAACACATCAACATTATATCTTATACAAATCGCCTGCTTTCATGCGCAGGAACTTGTTAACCGATATTATCGAGCAGATAGCCGTGATGAAGATACCGAATACAACAACCGTACCGGCAGTTATGGCGAGCACCTGCCACGTGATGAGGTCGAGAACGTCGGGCTCGTACATGAACAGAGCGTAGACAGCACCGCCAAGCACGCAGCACGCTATGAGCGCAGCGAGCAGACCGAGCAACACGTAGTGGCGCACAAACGGCGCACGGATGAAGCCCCACGACGCACCCACGAGTTTCATAGTGTGAATGGAGAAGCGGCGGGCGTAGATGCTCAGACGCACGGTGTTGTTGATAAGCGAGAACGACACGATGGTGAGCAGCACGGCGAGCGCCAGCAGCACCAGGCTTATCTTCGCAATGTTCTCGTTCACGCTGTCGATGAGGTCCTTCTGATATTTCACCTCGCTCACCTTAGGGTAGGCTTTCAGCTCCTTAGAGATGAACTGCAGCGAGTCGCTGTTGGCGTAGTCAGACTTAAGAGTTATCTCGATAGACGAGAGGAACGGGTTCACTTCGGCGAACTCGCGAGGGTCGGTGCCCAGCGCCTTGATGCCTTCGCGCAGTGCCTGCTCCTTGCTGATGTACTGCAACGAACAGATGTACGGGCGCGCCTGCAGCTTGTTGCAGAACTGGTGAGCCTCGCCTGTCGTCATATCGTCCTGCAGCATCATCGTCACCACGATGTTCTGCTTCACATAGGCAGAAAGATTGCGGGCGGTGCACACTGAGAACACCACCAAACCTAACAGGATAAGCACCATTGCGGTGCTAATGCACAACGTTACGGCCTGCAATCCGTGACGACTGCGGGTCTTCTTGTTTTTCTTTCTCATTCCGAAAAGGCTATATTATACCAAATTTCCTGCAAAATAACAAAAAAATATCGGTTAAAAAGAGGGATTAACGTCAATTAACACCATACGTATGCCTTTAATAAAACAAACTATCTACCTTTGGATAACTATAAAAGCACACATAATGGCAACAATTCTCTATCCTTCGCCGATAGTCGGACCGATACACAGTCGGCGACTTGGCATTTCGCTCGGCGTGAACGTCAACCCGAGCGACGGAAAGATATGCACGTTCGACTGCATCTACTGCGAGGTGGGCTACAACCGCTTGCGCCGCCCTACTCTGCCGCAACCTTCGCGCGAACTTATCGCCGAGCGGCTTGAGCAAAAGCTGAAGGAGATGCGCGCGGCGGATTCGAAGCTCGACGTCATCACCTTCTCTGGCAACGGCGAACCGACAGCGCATCCCGACTTCCTGCCTATAATCGAGGACACAATACGTCTGCGCGACGCCTACTATCCCGAGGCGCGCGTGTCGGTGCTCACCAATTCTACGCTGGCGCACCGCCCCGATGTGCATCGCGCGCTGATGCTCGTCGACAACAACATCATGAAGCTCGACACGGTCTGCGCTGAATATATTAATAAGGTGGACCGCCCCGTGCAACCGTCGTACAACGTCGGGAACATCATCAAGGAGATGGAATCGTTCGGCGGACACTGCATCGTGCAGACCATGTTCATGCACGGCACGGACGACGCCGGAGCGAGTGTTGACAACGTTTCGGAGGCGTTCGTGGAGCCTTGGCTCGCCGCCGTTCGACGCATCAAGCCCAGCAGCGTAATGATATACACTATCGACCGCGAGACGCCTTGCCCCACTCTTCGCAAGGCTACGCACGCAGAGCTTGATGCAATTCGCGACAGAGTGATTGCCGCAGGCTTCGCTTGCACCGTCGGTTACTGATGTGCAGCGGTCGGCGCGGATGAAATCTCACCACCACAACATCTCAACATCACAACATCAAATCTCAACACCTCACCACAAAAAATAGCGGCAAGGTTGACGTCACGTCGACCTTGCCGCTTTCATTGAAATAACAACACTAATATATAAAAGGTATGAAATATATGTGTTTTGATGTTTCAGTTGTTCAGAACCAGCCGAAGCCACATAGGGCTTACAGCTTGCTGATGATGCCGAGCTTAGTGCTCTCAAGGAACTTCACGATAGCCGTAATCTCCTTGCCTGCCGGCACCTGCTCCTTAATCTGATTGATTGCGTCGAACACGCTTGTCTGTCCGTGGAACACGAGGCGATAAGCGTTTGCGATATGACTAATCACCTTCTCGGTTGTGCCCGACGACTTCAGCAGCGTCTCGTTAACGCCAGCGTAGCGCACGGGGTTGTTCGTAGCTACGATGAACGGAGGCACATCCTTCGAGATACGCACACCGCCAGTCACCATCGACGCACCACCGATGCGCACGTTCGAGTTGACGATGACGCCAGAAGAGAAGATTGCAGCGCTGTGAACCTCGCAGTCGCCTGCCACCTTCGTACCATAACCGAACGTTATGTAGTCGTCAACCTTCGTATCGTGCGAGATATGCACGCCTTCCATGAAGAAGTTGCGGTTGCCGATGCGTGTCTCGCCGTCGGTAAATGTAGCACGGTTAACAACCACATTCTCACGGAAGATGTTCTCGTCGCCGATGACGAGGCGTGTAGCCTCACCCTTATGGTTGAAGTCCTGCGGCTCAGCGCCGAGCACCGTGTTCTGATAAACCTTGTTGCCACGGCCCATTGTTGTGCCGCGCATGATGCTCACGTAAGGATAGATTACGCAGTCGTCGCCGATAACCACGTCGTCCTCGATGTATGCGAACGGATAGATCGTAACGTTCTTGCCTATCTTCGCACCCGGAGCTATATATGCTTTTTCACTAATCATAATTTTGAGTTTTGAGTTTTAATATCTTCCTCCGCCGAGTGCATAGTAGAGGTTAACCACAGCCTGCATCTTGTAGAAGTCGTCCTGCACCTTCGAGAGCTCTGCGTTGAGCAGACTCTGCTGTGCGGTGATTATCTCAAGATATGTAGCCGATCCGTCGTTGAAGAGCATCTTGTTGTACTCTACGTTCTTCTTCAGACTCTCCACCTGCTTAGCCTCCAGCGCGCTCTTCTCTGCAGAAGAGTTGTAGAGCACGAGGGCGTTGCTCACCTCAGAGCCTGCTGAGAGCACAGCGTTCTGCCATGTGTTGAAAGCCTGCTCCTGCTTTGACTTAGCCACCCTCAAGCCAGCCACGAGCTGACCGTGAGCGAAGATAGGCTGAACGAGCGAGCCGACAGCCGAGAGCAACCACTTGCCCGGGTTGGTGATGCCCATACCGCCAGAGTTGGTGAAGGCGCCAGTGCCCGAAATGGTGATGTTCGGATAGAACTTTGAGCGTGCTGTGTTCACGTCGTAGAAGCACTGTGCGAGCGACATCTCTGCATAGTGAACGTCTGGACGGTTGGCGAGCAGCTGCAAGCCTACGCCTGTAGAGAACTCCGACGGCAACTGCTGTCCTTCGAACGTGCCGCGTGCGATGGTCTGCGCCTGCTGACCGAGCAGCAGCGAGAGCGAGTTCTCCGTCTCGCGAATCTGACGCTTCAGTTCCGTTGCCTGAGCCTTAACCGAATACATATTAGCCTCAGCACTCTGCACGCTTGTCTCCTTCACGCGGCCGAGCTCCTTCTGAATCTTCATGATGTTCCATGTCTCCTCAGTGAGCTTCGACATATTGTCTACCACCTGCAGCTGCTTGTCGAGCATGAGCAGAGTGTAGTACAAGTTGGCGATGTTAGAGATAACCTTTGTCTGCACTACGAGCTGATAGTCTTTCGTAGCGAGCAGCGCCATCTGTGCCGAACGCTTCTGGTTGAGAAGGTTGCCGAAGAGGTCTACACTCCACGATGCGGTGATAGGTAGCGTGTAGGTCTTCGTAGCGGGGTTGCCGTCCCAAGAAGCTATGGTGCCTTGCGGCGAGAAGGTGAAGCCCGGCACGAAAGCGAGCTTAGCCACCATGAGCTGGTCCTCAACCATCTTCACGTTGAGAGCGGCGTTGAGCAGGTTGGTGTTGCTCTTCAAGCCCTGCTCAATGAGCGCCTGCAGCTGCGGGTCGGTGAACACCGTGCGCCAAGCGAGGTTGCCGAAGCTTGTGGTGTCGGTGACAGCGAGTGTGTCGGTGCTGCTCTGCACGTCGCGTACGAGTCCCGTGGTGTTCACCTCGGGACGCTCGTACTTATTGTATATTCCGCAGCTGGTCATCAGCAATGCGCCAGCGGCGAGAAGCATTATTTTTTTCATGTTCATCTGTCTTATTTTGAAGTCTTTTCAATCTGCTCATGCAGCGCACCTGCCACGTACGGGTTGGTGTACTGGCGAATCTCGGTGTCTACACCAGCTCTGTCGTTCTCGAACTCGATAGGCTTGATCTTCTCCTGCAAGGTCTGGAAGATGTAGAACAGCGCCGGCACTACCATAATCTGGCAGAGCATACCGATAAGCATACCGCCAACGGCTGCAGCGCCGAGTGTCATGTTGCCGTTGTAGCCTACACCCCAAGGCATGAGCAGCGGGAGCAAACCGATAATCATAGCCAGAGAGGTCATAAGGATAGGTCGCAGACGGGCTGCAGCGCCGAGCACTGCCGACCAAGACACAGCCATACCGGTCTGACGGCGTTCGAGGGCGAACTGCACGATAAGGATGGCGTTCTTAGCGAGAAGACCCATAAGCATGATGAGCGCAATCTGCATGTAGATGTCGTTGTTCTTGCCAAACATGTTGGTGAAGAGGAAGGCTCCTGCCAGACCGAACGGGATGGAAAGGATTACGGACAGCGGCAGAATGTACGACTCGTACTGTGCCGAGAGGATGAGGTATACGAAGGTCAAGCAGAGCACGAACACGATAGCAGTAGAGTTTGACGACTCCTGCTCGGTACGTGTCAAGCCCGAGAACTCGTATGTGTAGCCTGCCGGCAGCGAAGTCTTGGCTACCTCAGCCATAGCGTTGATAGCGTCGCCCGTTGAGTAGCCCTCAGCAGCCGAGGCGTTCACGTTGATTGAGGTGAAGAGGTTGAAGCGGTCGATCTCCTGCGGACCGTATACACGGCTCAGGTTCACGTACTCCTTGATAGGAGCCATCTCGCCAGCAGAAGTGCGCACGTAGATGTTGTCCAGACTCTTCAGGTCTGCACGATCCTGCGGTGCCGACTGGATGTATACACGGTAGAGCTTACCGTAAGCGTTGAAGTTAGACGCATACATACCGCCGTAGTAGCCCTGCATTGTGGTGAGCACTGTAGACGGGTCGATGCCGCTCTGCTTACACTTAGCCACGTCAACATCAATCTTGTACTGCGGATACTTGGTGTTGTACGATGTCATGGCGTTCGATATCTCCGGACGCTTGTTAAGCTCAGCGATGTAGTTCTTCGTGATGTCGTAGAACTTGTTAACGTCGCCACCCGTGCGGTCCTGCATTGAGAAGGTCATACCGTTGGTTGCAGAGAAGCCCTGCACCATAGGCGGCTGGAAGGCAAGAATCTGCGCACCCTTGATGGCTGCAGTCTGCTTGTATATCATGCCGAGCACCATAGTAGAACCGAGGTTGTGTACGCCGATGTACTTCAGCGGACCTTCTTCCTTCTGGCGCTCCTCGAAGCTCTTCAGCTTGATAATGAATGTACCCTGGTTAGAGCCCTGACCAGCGATGAAGTTGTAGCCCGTGATACGCATACGGCTGGCGATAGCCGGGTTGGTAGCGAGCATGCGGTCTACCTGGTCCATCACCTCGTTGGTCTTCTTCATAGAGGTGCCCGGAGGTGTTGACACTGTACAGAACACTGTGCCGGTATCCTCGTCCGGAACGAGGCCTGACTTTGTTGTACCCATGAGCACTACCATTGCAGCGATAGCCACTACGACTGTAGCGATAGCGATAACGGGGCGCTCAACGAGACGGCGCACACCCTTTGTATACTTCTCCTGCACCTTGCCGTATGCGGCGTTGAACGATGCGTGGAAGCGGTCAACCATCGACATCTTGCGCTCCTTGCCTTCTTCGTCCTTCGGCTTCAGCAAGATGGCGCAGAGAGCCGGCGAAAGGGTCAAGGCGTTGAGTGCCGAGATGATGATAGAGATAGCCATGGTGATACCGAACTCGCGGTAGAACGCACCTGACGTACCACCCATGAACGACACGGGGATGAACACCGACGCCATAACGAGGGTGATTGAGATGATGGCGCCAGAGATTTCGTTCATGGCGTCGATAGACGCGAGCTTAGCCGACTTGTAGCCGAGGTCGAGCTTGGCATGCACAGCCTCGACGACCACGATGGCGTCGTCGACCACGATGGCGATGGCAAGCACGAGTGCGGCAAGCGTAAGCAGGTTGAGCGAGAAGCCGAACGCGTAGAGGAAGAAGAATGTACCGATGAGCGATACGGGCACCGCAATCAACGGGATGAGCGTAGAGCGTGTATCCTGAAGGAAGATGTACACCACGATGAACACGAGGATGAACGCCTCGCAGAGGGTCTTGATAAGGTCCTCGATTGAGGCGAAGAGGAACTCCGTAACGTCCTGCATGATGTCGAAGTGGATGCCCGGCGGCATTGATGCCTCCTGATCCTTGAGGAGCTTCTTGATGTTTGTGGCAATCTCTGTAGCGTTAGAGCCTGCGGTCTGCGTAACCATCATTGTTACTGACGGCTTGCCGTTGTTCTTCGACTCTACGCTGTATGAGAGCGCGCCCATCTCTACGCGGGCTACGTCCTTTACGCGGATGGTCTGTCCGTCCTGTGTCGACTTGATGATCATTTCGCCGAACTCCTCCGGTGTCTGCAGACGTCCTCTATAGCGGAAGGTGTACTGGTACTGGTTGTCCGACTGCTCGCCTACCGAACCCGGCGCAGCCTCGATGTTCTGCTGTGCGAGAACGCCGGTGAGGTCGGTCGGAATCAAGCCGTAGCTCTTCATCTTCACCGGGTCGATCCAGAGGCGCATGGTGTAGTCTTTCTGCGAGAAGCACTGGCACTCGCCCACACCGTTCACACGCTTGATGGCAGGAATGACGTTGATGTTGGCATAGTTGGTGAGGAACTCGTCGTCGTAGCGGTCGTCGTCGGCTGTAAGACCGAAGAGGATAACGGTAGACGACTGGCGTTTCATAACCGTCACACCTGCCTTTGTTACCTCGGCAGGCAGCAACGCAGAAGCCTGCGATACGCGGTTCTGCACGTTCACCTGACACATGTCAGGGTTCATGCCCTGCTTGAAGAATACGGTGATAGAAGCCGAACCGTCGTTGGTGGCAGAAGATGTCATGTATGTCATGCCCTCCACACCGTTGATCGACTCCTCAAGCGGCGCAATCACAGAGTTGAGCACGGTCTGTGAGTTGGCACCGGTATAGGCTGCACGCACCATGATGGTAGGTGGCGCCATGTTCGGGTACTGCTCGATAGGCAGCGACACCAAACCTAACACACCCAGGATGACAACCACGATTGAAATCACGGTCGAGAGTACCGGGCGCAGGATAAATCTATCTAATTTCATAATACTTTCTTATCTACAAAAAATTATTTTCCGAATGCCTTCTTCAGCTTGCCAAGGTCGCCCTGAGCCTCGCCGAGCTGCTCTGTCTTCTTCAGCTTTTCAGCGTACTGAGCCTCCGTGAGCGGCTTGATGTCCATGCCGTCCTGGAGCGAAGAAACGCCGTTCACAACGAAGCGGTCGCCTACTCTAAGACCAGAAGTGATGATGTAGTTCTTGCCGTCGTTCTGCGGATTGACAGTAACCGGTGTGTACTTCACCTTGTTGTCCTTGCCTACAACATATACGAAGTACTTGTCCTGCACCTGAACCACAGCGTCCTGCGGGATGATAACAGCCGAAGAAGCTACGTGAGGCACTACGATAGAGCCTGAAGCGCCGCTCTTGAGCACATGCTCGGGGTTGGGGAAGTCGGCACGCATAGACACAGTACCGGTTGTCGGGTCGATGACGCCGCTCACGGCAGCCACCTTGCCCGGATGCTCGTAGATAGAGCCGTCAGCGAGCTGCAGCTTCACAGCCGGATAGCTCTCTACGGCAGCGTGTACGCCGCCCTGTGTCTTGCTCATCTCCAGAAGGTCTTTCTCTGTCATAGAGAAGTAAACCTGCATTGTAGAGTTGTTAGACACGGTTGTGAGGGGCTGCTGCGACGAAGCGCTTACGAGAGCACCTACGCGGTAAGGCAGGTCGCCTACAACGCCGTTAGCCGGAGAGGTAACGAAGCAGAAGTTGAGGTTCTGCTTAGCCGATACGTATGCTGCCTCTGCCTGGGCGAGCTGGGCGGCAGCGCTCTCCATTGCGTTCTTTGTCGACTGCAATTCGTAAGAACCGATTACGTTGTTCTTGAAGAGTTTCTGCGAGTTGTTGTATGTGAGGGTTGCAGTGTTGAGCTGTGCCTTTGCAGCGTTCACAGATGCCTTTGCCTGACGAACGGCAGCGGCGTATGTAACGTTGTCGATGACAAACAGCAACTGACCTGCCTTAACCGACTGACCTTCCTTCACGCAAAGCTTTGTGATGAAGCCAGACACTTTCGGGCGAATCTCCACATCCTGAACACCCTTGATAGATGCCGGATAGGTGGTCTGCAAGTTTGCGTCCTGACCCTGAACTGTGCGTACAGCGTATTCGTTGTCGCCGAAGTTAGGCTTTCCGCCACTCTTTCCGCCGCCACATGAGGCGAGCACTGCAGCCAAGGCTGCAACCAATAAAATCTTTGTTTTCTTCATACCTATTTTTAATAAATATTTTTTACCTTTCTATATTTCTACCTTATTTATAATATATACTTTACTATTTGCTTAGTGACTGTAGGAGTGCAGCAACCTGATGCTGCGCATACAGAAAACTAAACCGCTTGTTTAAGTTTTCTACATGCAAAGTTACTAAATATGTAAATAAGTTGTAACCATTGCATACATACATTTAACAACTTTTATTTCTCATTACGCGTTATTCAATATATTAGTATCTATTTTGACCAATGTAGAAGTTGCATTTACCTAAATTATGGTGACATTTTATCAACACAAAAGTGACACTTTGCCAATGCGAAAGTGCCACTTTATCAATGTGTAGGTTGCGTATCAGTCACCGACCGCGGACGCGAACGGTGCGGACCGCGAACGCGAACGGTGCGGATTGCGGACGCGAACGATGCGGACCGCGAACGCGAACGGTGCAGACCGCGGACGCGAACGGTGAGAAAACTACTGAGTGAGTCCCATTTCTGCGGCTTTCTTCATCAGCAGTTCCATAAGAGGCTCGCGTTCGTTAGCCACACGGTTGTCGAGCACGGCGTCCTTCAGATACTGTTTCAGCACGCCCACCTCTCTACTCGGCTGCAGATTGAACATCTGCATTATCTCGTTGCCGTCGATGACGGGCTGCAGCAGGCGCTTGTAGTCGCGCTCCTTAAGGTCGGTGAGTTTCTCGCGCACCATGCGGAAGTTTTCGAGGAAGCGTTTCTTGCGCACCTCGTTCTTGCTCGTGATGTCAGCCTCGCAGAGCATCATGAGGTCGTCGATGTCGTCGCCCGCGTCGTTGAGCAGTCGACGAACGGCTGAGTCGGTCACCTCCTCGTCGGCAATCACGATGGGTCGCATGTGCAGGTCTACCATCTTCTCCACGTACTTCATCTTGGCGTCCATCGGCAGCTTCATGCGTCTGAAGATGGCGGGAATCATCTTGGCGCCCACGTAGTTGTGGTTGTGGAACGTCCATCCGATAGCAGGCTCCCAGCGCTTTGAGCGCGTCTTGCCCACGTCGTGGAACAGAGCCGCCCAGCGCAGCCAGAGGTTGTCGCTGCGCTTCGCCACGTTGTCCACCACCTCAAGCGTGTGGTAGAAGTTGTTCTTGTGCGCCTTGCCGTTGCGCGTCTCAACGATGTCGAGCGCAGCCAGCTCGGGTATGATGAGCTGCAGCAGTCCGCAGCGGTGCAGCTCAACGAAGCCGCGCGAGGGCTGGTCGGTCTTCATTATCTTGTTCAGCTCGTCGGCGATGCGCTCGCCGCTCACTATCTTGATGCGCTCGGCGTTGCGTCCGAGGGCGTCGAACGTCTCCTCGTCGATGAAGAACTTGAGCTGAGCCGAGAAGCGCACGCAGCGCATCATGCGCAGTGGGTCGTCTGAGAAAGTGATGTCGGGGTCGAGCGGTGTGCGTATAATGCCGTCTTCGAGGTCGTAAATGCCGTCGAACGGGTCTACGAGTTCGCCGAAGCGCGCCTTGTTAAGGCATACCGCCATGGCGTTGATGGTGAAGTCGCGGCGGTTCTGGTCGTCCTCGAGCGTGCCGTCCTCAACCACGGGCTTGCGCGAACCGCGGTCGTAGCTCTCGCGGCGGGCGCCCACAAACTCCACCTCCGTGTCGTAGAACTTAATCTGCGCCGTACCGAAGTTGCGGTAAACGGCGAGATGAGCGCGCCAGCGTCCGGTCTTCTCGTTCTTGCCCAGCGCCTTCTGCAGCGCCTGCGCCACCTCTATGCCGCTGCCCACGACGACGACATCGATGTCGTTCGTGGGGCGCTCGAGGAATATGTCGCGCACATAGCCGCCCACGAGATAGCATTCTACGCCCATCTCGTCGGCCACTTCGCCTATCTTATGGAATATCTTTTTGTCGAGAATTTGTGCCAATTCGGCATCTGTGTATAGCTTCATTCGTATAAAATCCTGATTATTACATGCAAATCGAGTGCAAAGTTACATATTTTTACAGAATTTAATGTGTATTGACGGAAAATTTGTACCTTTGCGCTCACATTAATAAATAGCTTCCGGTATAGCAGACTATTTTTTATACCTAAGTACATCGAACGGAAAGAAGAGTTCACACAAATAATTAACAAATAAAACAAAAAGACAATGAAAATCAAACAGACAGCATCTACACTGTTCCTTATCGCTATGCTCTGCCTCGGCGCAACAAAGGCAAAGGCGCAGGTTAACGCACAGTTGTTCTACGATTTCGGCAGCGACCGCGAGTTCGTTACGCTGACGCTCGAAATGTTCAAGCAGGACAAGTGGGGTAACACCTACTTCTTCATCGACCACGACTTCAACTACGACCAGCACGTTAAGGGTCCGAACCTCGCTCCTGGCGGCACATACTTCGAGATCGCTCGCTGCCTCAACTTCTGGCAGAACTCTGCCATCAAGAACCTCTCGCTCCAAGTAGAGTACAACGGCGGTATCACACGCTCCTACCCTATCAACAACGCTTGGCTCGTGGGTCTCGACTACTTCATCCACTCGAAGGACTTCAAGAACACGCTCAACCTCAAGGCGCTCTACAAGAACATCCAGAAGAAGGACTCTGATGTGCCTATGCAGTTCACCGTGGTTTGGGCTATGAACGACCTCTTCGGCGTGAAGGGCTTGAAGTTCGACGGCTTCGCCGACTTCTGGTGGGAGGACCATGCTGTCGACTTCGACGCAAACGGCTCTTGCGACACGAAGAGCACCGTGTTCATCACCGAGCCGCAGCTCTGGTATAACGTGGGTCAGCACTTCGGTTGCGATAACCTCAGCCTCGGTACAGAGATCGAGCTTTCTAATAACTTCGGATCTACCGGCGGTTTCAAGTGTCGCCCGTGCCTCGGCGTGAAGTGGGACTTCTAAAAGTAAAAGAGTAAAAAAGTAAAAGAATAAAAAGGTTATACTATAGTCTGCAAAGGCTTAAAGAGGCCTAAAGAGGCTTAGAACGGCCTAAACTCAAAACCCCAAAGGCTTAAAGAGACCCAAAGAGGCTTAAAGAAGCCTATAAAAATCAAAACATGCTTTCAAAACTTTTCGGCTTCGACTCTTCGAAGCACAACATCAAGACTGAGGTGATGGCGGGCATCACGACCTTCCTCACCATGGCGTACATCCTCGCCGTCAACCCGAGCATCTTCAGCAACCTCGCCGACAAGGGCATGGACACCAACGCTGTGTTCACAGCAACGGCGCTCGCTGCTATCATCGGCACACTCGCTATGGCTATCTACGCCAAGAAGCCGTTCGGACTGGCGCCGGGCATGGGTCTGAACGCGTTCTTCGTGTTCACCGTCTGCCTCGGCATGGGCTACTCATGGCAGTTCGCGCTCACCGCTATCCTCATCGAGGGCTTCATCTTCGTGGTGCTCACGCTCACAAGCATCCGCACGCTCATCGTCGACGCTATTCCGGCGTCTATCAAGCGCGCTATCGGCGCTGGCATCGGACTCTTTATCGCCTTCATCGGACTGAAGAACGCCGGCATCATCGTTGAGAACACTTCCACATTCGTAACCATCGGCCACATGACCCAAGGCACAGCGCTGCTCGGCGTGATTGGAATCATTATCACATCGGTGCTCGTCATAAAGAACGTACCAGGATCGCTGCTCATCGGCATCCTCGCTACAGCGCTTATCGGCATTCCGATGGGCGTCACCAACTTCTCGGGCGTTGTAGACACTCCGCCGTCGGTGGCTCCGCTGTTCTGCCAGTTCGAGTTCCATAACATCTTCACCATCGACATGGTGGTGATAGTGTTCACATTCCTCTTCATCGACATGTTCGACACAATGGGCACGCTCGTTGGCGTATGCACAAAGGCGGGCATGATGCAGAAGGACGGACGCATTCCGGGACTTAACAAGGCGTTCATGGCTGACGCTATCGCTACAATGACAGGCGCTTGCCTCGGCGCAAGTACCACTACCACTTACGTTGAGAGTGCTGCGGGCGTAGCTCAGGGCGGACGCACTGGTCTCACGGCGTTCTCTACCGCAATGTGCTTCGTGGTAGCTATGTTCTTCGCACCGCTGTTCCTCTCTATCCCGGCAGCAGCCACTACTCCGGTGCTCGTCATCGTGGGTCTGTTCATGCTCACACCGGTGAAGGACATCGACCTCGACAACTATGCAGAGTCTATCCCTGCGTTCATCACCATCGTGATGATGCCGCTCACATACAGCATCTCTGACGGCATCCTCTGCGGTGTCATCTCATACGTGCTTATCAATATGCTCTGCCTGAACTGGAAGAAGCTCAACCCGACGCTCTACGTTCTCGCCGTGTTGTTCATCATGAAGTATATATTCATCTAAAGTAGCATAAAAACTCAGTATAAGTCGCCGCTCACATACGTGGTTGACGACTATACATGACATTCTATAGGAGTGTGTGGCGACTGCCACGCACTCTTTTTTTGTGCTCTTTCAACAGAAAAGTGCAACGCCTTCAAGCTATAATCAACAGAAAAGTGTGTCTTTAATAATGTTCGCATGTCTAAATATTAATTAAATAAGGTGGCGTAAATGTCGCCAATACACGGAATTGTTGTACTTTTGCCGAGAAATGAAGAAATTTACGCTTATAACACTTGTCGCTTTGGCTCTCGCTTCGTGTGCCAAGACCGACGACGACATGGCTCAGAAGATGCTCACACGCATCAACTCGCTGTACGAGAGCGGCAACTACCGTGCTGCTCTCGACTCTATCACCGTACTTCGCGACCGCTACCCTGCCGCCATTGAAGCGCGCAAGGCGGCTCTTGTGGTATGGCAGAACGCATCGTTGAAGATGGCGCAGGCAGACGTAGCTCAAACAGACATACTCCTGCAGCAGACCATAGCGAAGATAGCAAGCACAACCGACCGCTACGAGCGAAACATGCTCGGCGTGAGACGCGACTCGCTGCAGGCACGCTACGATGCCATGTGCGGCGTGGTGAAGATGATACGAATGCGTCAGAAGCAGGAGCAAAAGCAGTAAAATGAGCCTACGTTTGCTCAATTCATAAGTTTTTTGTATTTTTGTGCCGATTTATGGATACTACAAAGACAGAGGAACAGTTTAAGAGAGTGATGGACGAGTGTCGCACGCTCTTTGCGAAGAAGCTTCATGATTATGGAGCTTCGTGGCGTATATTGCGCCCGTCGTCGCTCACCGACCAGCTTTTCATAAAGGCGAAGCGCATTCGCTCGCTCGAAATAACGGGCACTTCGCTTGTTGGCGAGGGTATTCGCCCTGAGTTCATTGCACTCATCAACTATGGCATCATCGGACTTATACAGCTCGAAAAGGGCTACGTAGACACCGTGGACATTAAGCCCGAAGAGGCGCTTGCGCTCTACGACGCTCATACCAAGGAGTGTCTTGAACTGATGCTGCGCAAGAACCACGACTACAACGAAGCATGGCGCGATATGCGCATAAGTAGCTACACCGACTTCATCCTCACCAAAATACAGCGCATAAAGGAGATAGAAGGTCTGGACGGAAAGACGCTCGTGTCTGAAGGTATCGACTCCAACTACATGGACATAATCAACTATGCGTGCTTCGGAGCTATAAAGATGGCTGAATAATGCGAAATATAAGAATCGCGGCTGTGAACATCTGCCGCTTCATACTGGCTGTCACGTTCATCTTCTCTGGATACGTGAAGGCTATCGACCCACTGGGCACGCTCTACAAGCTGAAGGACTATGCGGCTGCGATGGCGCTGAACGACATTCTGCCCGACTGGGCGCTTGTGATTGTGGCGATTGCGCTTGGAGCTCTTGAGTTCTCGCTGGGCGTATTCATGCTTTTCGCGGTGCGCAGACACATGGTGTCTAAACTTACGCTCGCCCTTATGAGCGTGATGACAGCGCTGACGGTGTGGATATACATAGCCGACCCCGTGAAAGACTGCGGATGTTTCGGCGATGCGCTCAAGCTGACCAACGGCGAGACGCTGCTGAAGAACATCGTGCTAATAGCATGTGCGACGCTTGTGGCATGGCGACCGGCGGATATGGCGCGCTTCATATCGCGCACCAACCAATGGATTGTGAGGTATTACACCATTACGTACATCATAGTGACAAGCGTCTACTGCCTCTACACGCTGCCTATCTTCGACTTCCGCCCGTACCGCGTCGGAACGAACATAAAGCAGGGCATGGAGATACCCGAAGGAGCCGAACAACCGGAATTCGAAAGCACGTTCATACTGCGCAAGAACGGCGTGACGCGCGAGTTCACGCTCGACAACTACCCCGACTCTACATGGGAGTATGTAGACACCAAGACGGTGCAGACCAAGAAGGGCTACGAACCGCCTATACACGACTTCGCCATTACGACGAACGACACTGGCGAGGACATCACCGAGCAGGTGCTCACGAAGAAGGGTTACACATTCCTGCTCGTTTCGCCCCGACTTGCCGTGGCTGACGACAGCAACTTCGGTGACATCGACCAGATATACGAATACGCTGAGGAGAACGGTGTCGACTTCTTCTGCCTCACGGCGTCGACAAATGAGGACATAGAGCGTTGGCGCGAGCTGACGGGAGCCGAATATACGTTCTGCAACGCCGACGAGACCACGCTGAAGACGATGATACGCAGCAATCCCGGACTGATTCTGCTGAAGGACGGCACGATAATAGGCAAGTGGAGTCACAACGCACTGCCACAAACCGACGACCTGACCGCTCCGCTCGAACAGTTGCCCATAGGAAAAGCGCAGAACGACAGCACGCCCGAGCGTCTGCTCATAGTGCTGCTCACATTCTTCGTGCCGCTCATGGCTCTCACAATAGCCGACCGGCTCTGGGCATGGACAAAATGGATTAGAAACAAACAAGACAATAACAGAATATTTAATCTCTTTAAAAAAAGAAAGAAAATGAGAAAGAAAATTGTAGCAGGTAACTGGAAAATGAACCTCAACCTGCAGGATGGTGTTGCTCTCGCTAAGGAAATCAACGAGGCACTTGTAGCAGACAAGCCTAACTGCGAAGTAATAATCTGCACTCCGTTCATCCACCTCGCTTCTGTAGCTCAGGTGCTCGACCAGAACGTAGTAGCTCTCGGCGCTGAGAACTGCGCTGACAAGGTTAAGGGTGCTTACACTGGTGAGGTTTCTGCAGAGATGGTAAAGAGCACAGGTGCTCAGTACGTTATCCTCGGCCACTCAGAGCGTCGTGAGTACTACCACGAGACAGCTGAGATTCTGAAGGAGAAGGTAGACTTGGCACTTGCTAACGGCCTGAAGATTCTCTTCTGCTGCGGCGAGACTCTCGAGGAGCGTCAGGCAGAGAAGCAGAACGAGGTAGTAAAGGCAGAGCTTGAGGGCTCAGTATTCCACCTCGACGCAGAGGCTTGGAAGAACATCGTTATCGCTTACGAGCCGATCTGGGCTATCGGTACTGGCATGACAGCTACTTCTGACCAGGCTGAGGAAATGCTCGCTTACATCCGCTCTATCGTTGCTGAGAAGTACGGTCAGGAGGCTGCTGAGGACACATCTATCCTCTACGGTGGCAGCTGCAAGGCGAGCAACGCTCCTGAGCTCTTCTCTAAGCCGAACATCGACGGTGGCTTGATCGGTGGCGCTTCTCTGAAGTGCGCTGACTTCAAGGGTATCATCGACGCTTGGAAGAAGTAATTCTACAGAACGCATTCTTAAACAGAAGTAATTCTACGGAATAGCATCTAAAGACTGAAAATGAAAAATTATGATTTCTCCATCTGCAGCATCTGCGGCTCATGGCGCTTATCATAATTTTTCATTTTTAGTTATTCAAATCTAAATCGAATCATTAAAAGCTATGAAACGTCTTTTTATTCTCTCATGTCTCATCGTCTGCATCACTGCCATTGCACACGCACAGATCTACACCCAGCACCTGCAGCAGAAAGCTGCCGGAAAGGGAAGCGTGGTTGTGACACAGAGCGAGGAAATAGACAAGTTGGTGAACACCGCTAACGTCAACCCCAGACAGCAGGAGACTGCACATAAGCCAGCTACAGCCGAGAAACCGACTTCTACGGCTGTAAAGACCACGCCGACGGCGGCAAGCAAGAGCCAGAACCACGAGAACGTAGCTCATAGCAACCCGACTCACAACAACGCTGCGCATCATGGAACCGAGCCGCGACACGAAGCTACCCCGCATCACGAGAGCACACAGCGACACGAGAGCACGCAGCATCACGAGAGCACGCAGCGACACGAATCGACACAGCATCACAACACCGCCACGGAGACCGCAGAAGCGGAGGCACCAGCTGTAGACATGAGCAAGAAGGTGATGCGCCGTTCGTACAAGACTAACGGCTACAGAGTGCAGGTTTTCGCCGGCGGCAACTCGCGCAATGACAAGATTAAGGCGCAGCAGGCTGGCAACGCCGTGAAGGCAGCGTTCCCGAGCCAACCGATATACGTACACTTCTACTCACCGCGCTGGATATGCCGCATGGGCAACTATCGCACATACGACGAGGCGAACGCCATCCTGCAGCAGGTGAAGAAATTAGGATATAAGCAGGCGTGCATCGTAAAAGGAAAGATTTCCGTTGCGTATTAGAATTTTGAGTTTTGAGTTTTGAATTTTGAATTATTGCCTGCGGCAATTTTGAATTTTGAATTTTGAATTTTGAATTGTCGGCTACGCCGATTAGGAATTATTCAATTTTGAATTAAGAATTCATAATTCAAAACTCAAAACTCATAATTCAAAATGCGCGAAGCGCACAATTCAAAACTCAAAATTCAAAATTCAAAACTCAAAATGCGCGAAGCGCACAATTCAAAACTCAAAACTCAAAACTCAAAACTCATAAATGGACAATCCAGAATTCAGAGAGGGCTTGGAAAACCTTGCCTCACATTATAAAAGTGTGATAACCCTGCTTGGCGAAGACGTTGAGCGCGAAGGCTTGCAGAAGACACCGATGCGCGTGGCGAAGGCTATGCAGGTGCTCACACGCGGCTACTCGCAAGACCCGCACAAGGTGCTCACCGACGCATTGTTCAAAGAAGACTACAACCAGATGGTGGTGGTGAAGGACATCGACGTGTTCTCGCTCTGCGAACATCACATGCTGCCGTTCTACGGCAAGGCGCACGTGGCGTACATACCGAACGGATATATCACCGGACTGAGCAAGATAGCGCGCGTGGTGGACATCTTCTCTCATCGTCTGCAGGTGCAGGAACGCCTCACGCAGCAGATTCGCGAGTGCATCGAAGAAACGCTGCATCCGCTCGGCGTGATGGTGGTGATTGAGGCGAAGCACATGTGCATGCAGATGCGCGGCGTGGAGAAGCAAAGCTCTATAACCATGACGAGCGACTTCTCGGGCGCATTCGAGCAGGCGAAGACTCGCCAGGAGTTCATGAATCTCATCAACTCCAACTCGCACAAATTCTAAAGCCCCACCCAACCCTCCCCGTCGGGGAGGGCTTAGAAGGCTCAAGAAGCCTAAAGAGGCACAAGAAGGCCTAAAGAGGCTTAGTAAGGCTTAGAAGGCTCAGAACCTAAAGAGGCTTAAGAAGGCTTAGTAAGGCTTAGAAGCAAAAGAAGACCAATAACAAACAAGAACATTCGATAAAACAATTAAAATTTGAAGAAATGAAAACCACAAAGAAAATGATGTTGTTTGTAGCGACACTGTTCGTTGCAACATTCGCACTTTCATCATGTCTCAGCGACGACAACGAAACAAAGGTGCCTACCGTAGAGGAGCAGGCTGGATATCAGAGAACAATGGCTGGCACATACGGCTCAACGCTGCGCTTCTTCTACCCGTCGTTCAACAACGTAGTGAAGTACGACTCGCTGAAGCACTACTCTTGGGATGTGACAGCCGACTCTACTATCACCATGCGCAACTTCCCGGTGTGCAAGCTCGACTCTGCCATCGTTATCAGCAAGGACAACCACAGCGACTCTGCAGTGGAGTTTGCAGCGCTGCGCACAGCCATACACGAGTCGAACGCTACGGCTAAGCTCACTGCCAAGTATTTCGTTCCGAACGACAAGTACTTCGTAGAGTACGGCTACAGCTTCCCGGTATTCCCGATGACTATCAAGCAGTCGTTCTTCTACAACGGCAAGAGCCACGACGTCTACTTCATGTTCGACGTGTCGGGCACATACGGCGGCAAGTTCCTCTCAAGCAACTTCACCGACAAGATATTCGAGTATAACATGGTGCTCTCTGGCATCTGCGTCGACAAATACAGCGCCGAAGGCCTCATCCCTACACAGTATTTCCGTCAGGTGCTCATCACCAGTACAACAAAATAAAACGTAAGATATGAAGTTCATTTCATGGAACGTTAACGGACTCCGCGCTTGCGTGCAGAAAGACTTTGAAGAGTCTTTCCGCACGCTCGACGCGGATTTTTTCTGCCTGCAGGAGACGAAGATGCAGGCAGGGCAGCTCGACTTGCAGTTTGATGGCTACACCTCTTACTGGAACTACGCCGAGAAGAAGGGCTACTCGGGCACGGCTATCTACACGCGCCACACGCCGCTGAGCGTAGCGTACGGCATCGGCGTAGACGAGCACGACCACGAGGGCAGAGTAATCACGCTTGAGATGGAGGACTTCTATCTCGTGACGTGCTACACGCCGAACTCGCAGGACGGACTGCGCCGTCTTGAATACCGAATGAAGTGGGAGGACGACTTCCTTGCCTACATCAAGAGTCTGGACGCAAAGAAGCCTGTGATTGTGTGCGGCGACCTGAACGTGGCGCACGAGGAGATTGACTTGAAGAACCCGAAGTCGAACCGCAAGAACGCGGGCTTCACGGACGAGGAGCGCGCTAAGATGACAGCCTTCCTCGGCGAGGGATTCATCGATACGTTCCGCACGCTGCACCCCGACGACCCTACCTATTCGTGGTGGTCGTACCGTTTCAAGGCGCGCGAGAAGAACGCAGGCTGGCGCATCGACTATTTCATCACGTCTGAACGCCTGCGCGACCGCATCACCGCCGCCGCTATTCACAACGAGGTGTTCGGCAGCGACCATTGTCCTGTCGAACTTGTATTGGATTAAGCGCAAGCAAAACTCATCGGACGGCGAACGCAATCTGATCGGACGGCGAACGCAATCTGATCGGACGGCGGACGCAATCTGATCGGACGGCGAACGCAATCTGATCGGACGGCGAACGCGAACGGTGCTAACTCAACGAGATATCCTCTTTAAAATACTTTGCAATATGCCGCATGAATGGTGTCGTGAACACGTCGTGCGGCATATTTCTGTTATCATACCTACGTATGCACTGCGACACATACAGACGGCGGCGCGCACGCGAGAGGGCTACGTAGAACTTGCGCGCGTCTTCGGCAAGCATCTGTGGGTTGGTGCGACTGTAGAAGTTGGGCATGCGTCCGTCTACGGCGTCGAACACTATCACGTTGTCGAACTCCAAGCCCTTCGCCTTATGTATTGTCGTGACGAAGATGCGCTCGCGCACGCTGCTGCTGCCGCAGAGGTCAGCCTCCTTCAGCGTACTGATCTCCATTGTGTGGTTGGCGAGCTGCTCGTAGAGCGACGGCTCGGACGTGGGGTCAATCATGTCGGTGGCCAGATACGCCGTCACGTAATGCAGTCCGCCGACGGGCTGCATACGGTTGTCGTCGAGAAGTGCGCTGTAGAATCGCTTCAGCTCAGCCACCAACGCCACCCTATTCTCCATAGCCTCCACATCCGCCACATTCTTATCCTCAGCATCCTCTGCCTTAGGGGGTGCACTTGTCTCCGCTCGGCTTTTGCCGCTTGCCTGAGCAAGAAGTGCACCATCAAAACAAGAAGTAACCACATCTCTTACGTACATACGGTCTATCGCCGCGCGATATAGCTCGCCGTAGTTGCGGCGCAGCAGTTCGGCACGCTGGCGCACACGGGCATCGCCGAGGAACGCAAGCTGTTGCTCCACCCTCGTCTTCGCCAAGCCGTAGCAATGCGCGACGACGCTGCGCGTGGCGTTCACGTCGTCGTCGGCAAGGTGCGAGTTGGTGCCTTCCAAGCCGAGCGCCGTGAGAAGATACTTCAGTTTGTGCTCGCGCAATTCGGGATGCAGCAGACGCACAAGGCGCAGCGAGTCGAGATAGTCGGGATGCGACTGCTCGAGACGGTATTCGGGCGCATAACGGCGCAGGTTATGGTCGAGAATATGCCAGTCGTAGTCGGCGTTGTGTCCGAGCAGACGGCATCCTTCGGCGTACTGCATGAACTGCGTGAGCGCCTCGCGGTGCGAGAGCAGCGTGTGCAGCTTGCGCTCCTCTATTATCGGGTTCACTATGTCGCCGAGCATGGCAGGTATCTCGCGGTCGGTCTCCACGTAGACCGTAAATTCGGAGTCGGGCAGCACCTTGCCGCCGCGCATCTTCACGGCGGCAATCTGCAGAATGTCGTCCTCGAAGACGTTAAGCCCCGTTGTCTCGGTGTCGAACACCACGATGGTCTCCGTCTCGTAGCTGCGCACGAAGCGCTGCAGGTAGGTCTCGCCGAGGCGCTCGCGCTGCTCGTCGCTGCGCAGCAGGTCGGTAGGCAGAATGGCGTGGTCGAACAGCAAGCGCACGAAGTTGCGCGCCGCAGCGTTGGTCTCGTACACGCCCACACCCTTCACCAGTCGCGCCCACGCCAGGAAGCAGAACTCGTTGTTGAGCACGCTGAGGTGGGCAAGCAGCAGCTTCAGTTCGGGCGACGAGAAGAGGTCGGAACCCGACACCTTGAAGTGTCCGATGCCGAGGCGCGTGAGTTCGCCGCTTATATCCTCGGCGTCGCGGTTGGCGTTCACGACGAGCGCCGTGGTCGACTCGGGGAACATCGTGCTCAGTCGGCTGGCAAACTGCACACAGTCGCGCACCTCCTGTTCGTAGGTCTCGCTGTAGAGCAGTCCGAGCTCGTTGCCGAGCGGCTTCTCCTGCGTCTTCAGCCCCACATCGGGCAGCAACGCGGGGTCTATCTGCAGTTCTTCGGCGGCGAAGGTGTTGAAGATGTCGAGCAGATACTTCGGCGAACGATGGTTCACCGAGAGGTGGTGCAGGTGGCACGACGCCTGCTGCTTGAGCGCCGTGAGCGTGTCTATCTTTGCGCCCATGAACGAGAATATGGCTTGCTGCTCGTCGCCGAGGAACATCACCGTGCGGTAGGAGCGCGCAGTGAGCAGCTTGATTATAGCCAGCTGCAACTGGTTGAGGTCTTGCACCTCGTCTACCTGCACCCATGTGTAGCGCTTGTAGAGGGTCTGTTCGGGGTCGGCGTTCAGCGCGTCGTAGGTAAGCAGGAGCAAGTCGTGGAAGTCGAGCAGATGGTTCTGCTGCTTGTACTGGTGATACTGCTGCGCAAGCTGCATCTTCTGCAGCAGTCGCTGTATGATAATGCGGTCGCCGTAGTCGGCTGTGTCGGCAGCGGTCATATCGCGGTAGGTCTCCACATTATTATATATGTCGACCATCGCCGCCGCGTCGAACGCCCTTCCGCACACGCTGCAGATGCGCTGCATCGCTTTCACGTCGTCGCCGTTGATGCAGTCGGTGTGCGAACGCAGCGCCTTCGGATGCCCCATCGCTATTTGATGCATCATGCTTTCGAGATGGAATATGAGCGAGTATTCGCGGCGACGGCGGAAATCGCCGAGCACGAAGTATTCGTCCTCGCCCGTATATCGCGCAAGGATAGACACGGCGTCCTCCTCGTCGATAACGCTCGACTCAGCCGCTACGAGTCCGTTCGTAAACAGAAACTTGGAGCAGAAGCGGTGTACATTGCCCACGAACACATCGCCCACGCCGCTGTCGGCGATGTTGGCATTAATGCGCTCGAGCATTCCGCGCGCGGCTCGATTGGTGAACGTGAGGCACAGCATGTCGGCATACTCCACGCCCTCAACATCATGGGCACGGCGTATGCGCTCCGTTAGTATCTGCGTCTTGCCGCAGCCGGGCGAAGCAAGCACAAGATGGAATCCGCCCTGCGCGTCGATAACCTCGCGCTGGTATGGGTCGGGGGTGAATGTCAGCTTAAGAAAAGGTTGCATTTTCTACTTCATTCTTCAAAAAAGAAGACACATAGCCAACACTCTGAAAATAAAAACCAGTGGCTGTGTCCTGCAATCGTTCAAAGGTCTCGGAGGTATAAAGCACGTCAAGAGCCTCGGACGGAGAATAACCATAAGTGGACATCAGCCAATCAGCCAATTCCACAGTCAGTTCGTCCTTCATTATCTTGATCTGTTCAGGATTTAATCGTGTCATAAAGCTTTGAGTTTTTGAAGGGCTTTTTCTGTTCCGAAAAAATACTGGAATGTTATACCCTTTGCATATTTTAATTCTTCAACAAGTCGCTGAAGCGAAATGATACCTCCAAGATAACGGCGCAACTGATAGTTAACGCCATCATCTGCAATCGGACCATATACTATATCATAAGTGTGAGAAGGTTGACTTATCTTGTTATTTCGATTAGTCAAGACAAAATTTGCCCATTCCTCACTATAATCATCAAATATCTTTACAGACAATTCACCAGAGGAAAGCACCGACTCATCGAAATCGAACTCATTAACAATAGCCTCACCACGCCGCATCTGTTCTACTTTGACAATAGCCAAATCTTCAGCCTGCTTGTAATTGTCAGACAAATAGAATCCCTGTCCAAAATCCTTAAAAGGTTTTGAACGCTGCAGGTCGGGCTTTTCAACCCTCATATTCGAACCATGATACAACTTCATTGCAATTTCCCTCCGTTTAGTCTACAAACTTCAGACACAGCATCTACTGAATCCTCGAACGAGAAGGTATGCAATACGCCATAATGATTGTAGAAGTAATCCAATCCTTTGAAGCGTTTCAGATAGTTGTATGCTTGCTTGGGCATAATACCAAACTTGGCAGCAAACTCGCTGACAAGAGCTATGGTGTACCCAACTGTATTATGGTCTTCCCTTGACATATATATTCAATTTAAACATATTAGGTATATTGCAAAGATACATAGCATTTTCTTATCCTCAAAATAATATTTATAAAAACAATCTATATAAATACAAAATGAAGCTCTAAGAGAATAAAAAATCCGATAAAAATAGAGCTTTACCTATTTTTATCGGATACTATACTGAGATGATTGTATTCTACTCAAACTCCACACTGCCGAAGAAGTCTGGACGATGGAAGTCGGGCTTCGGAAGGTGGATGGGGAAGAACGAGAGGAAATGAGGATGAGGCAGCATGTCGCCGCACTTGTAGACGTTGCCCTTCACCTTAAGGCCGTCGAACGACGGGAGCGAGTGGCGGTAATAAGCCTCAACGGGCACAGCAAGACAGAGCTGCCATGTGCGCTCGCCGGCGATGTCGCTGAACGGTGTGCGGCCCATCGAAGACCAGCGGTCGATCTTGTCGAGCACGCTCTGCGGAGCACGCTCGCGACCTTCGCGCTTTGCACCGAAACCGATGAGCAACGTGCCTGCTGCGTTGCACTCGAGGTTGTAGTAGGTGCCGTCGGCTACGGGCGAGAGGAAGAGTTCGCAGCACGAATCTTCCCAAACGTTGCCGTCGTCGTGCGGAGCCACTGCACGCACGCACTCCTCAGTGACGCGGTAGTTGATGAGCAGCTGCTTGCCGTTGTGCGCCATGCGCACCTCCATCGTGGGGCGGTAAGGGAAAGCCTCAGCCCAGCAGTGGTTGTCTACTGCCACGAAGCCGATGTTCGCCTCGTCGAGCACGCGGCAGATATCTGCTGCACTAACTGAAACGGTCGAAATCTTCTTAATTTCCAATGTATTTGCCATAATTTTAAAAGTAAAAAAGTAAAAAGTAAAAAAGTAGAAAGAACTTTCTTTAGTTTCAAAACATAAAAGTATTTGAAAGTAGAGGTAAAAGAAAAAGAGTAAGAAAGTAAAAAGAAAACATAGCTACATTCATAGCTTGAAAACCTTTTACTTTTTTACTCTTTTACTTTTTTACTTTTTAAAGGTTGTTCTTCTCGATATCCTTGAAGTAGCGGTATGTGCTAACCTTGAGCTCGTCTGTAGCAGCCTCGTCAGCTACGATGATGCCGTGCTGGTGGAGCTGGAGAACAGAGATTGTCCACATCTGTGTAACCGGACCCTCAACAGCTGCCTGGAGAGCGCGTGTCTTGTTGTGACCGTTTACGAGAATCATCACCTCGCGAGCTGACATTACTGTGCCAACGCCTACTGTGAGGGCTGTTGTCGGAACCTTGTTAACGTCGTTGTCGAAGAAACGAGAGTTAGCAACGATAGTGTCAGTTGTAAGAGTCTTCTGGCGTGTGCGTGATGTGAGTGAAGAACCCGGCTCGTTGAATGCGATGTGACCGTCAGGACCGATACCACCGATGAAGAGATCGATGCCACCTGCTTCCTCAATCATCTTCTCGTAGTGAGCGCACTCTGCCTCGAGATCCTCTGCATTGCCGTTGAGGATGTGGATGTTCTCCTTCGGGCAGTCAACGTGGTCGAAGAAGTTCTTAGCCATGAATGAGTGGTAACTCTCCGGATGTGACTCTGGCAGACCTACATACTCGTCCATATTGAAAGTGAGGACGTTCTTGAATGAAACACGACCCTCCTTGCAAGCCTCAGCCAATGCGCGGTACATACCGATTGGTGAAGAACCTGTAGGCAAACCGAGAACAAACTTGTGGTCGGGTGTCGGGTTGAACTTGTTGATACGCTCGATAACGTGCTCAGCTGCCCACTTTGAGAGCTGTTCGTAGTCCTTTTCAATGATTAATCTCATAGCGATATTTATTTAGTTGATTAAATTTTCAAGTTTCGATTGGGGTTCAGCTGCTGTTGTCAATTACAACTGCTATGTGTTGATGTTTTTATAAAACGTGCCCCGACATCTCATCGGGGCACGTCTGTGTTTGTTTGTAGTAGTAGTTGTAACTAAATAAGCAGTTATAAGTTAGTTGAAAATCGGTTTCTTCTAACATATTACGATGCAAAGTTACGCATTTAATTTATATCCCCCAAGTGAATGAGCCAAAAATGCTGATTTACATCAAGATTTATAATACTTGTTACCAACAACTACACGTATGTTTCGAGGAACTTGACGTTGCCCTCTACCTTCAGTGTCTCTGTTGTAGCCGGAACGAGGATGCTCTCGCCTGCACGCAGCATTGTTGTGTTGCCCTCGTTGTCGGTGATTGTGCCTTCGCCCTTCAAGCCGATGAGGATAACGAAGCTGTCGAGCTCTGAGTAGTCGATTGTCATCAGCTCGTCAAGATCGTATACGGCTGTGTTGAAGTAAGGACACTGCACGAGCGATACGCCCTGGTTCTTCTGCGGTGTGTACTCGGTGCGGTAGTTGCTCTCAACGTTGTAGTTGATGCACTCTGCAGCCTGCTTTGTGTGCAGCTCGCGATAGTTGCCGTTCTTGTCCTTGCGCTTGAAGTCGTAGATGCGGTATGTCACGTCGGATGTCTGCTGTATCTCTGCGAGGAAGCAGCCGGTGCCGATAGCGTGGATGCGACCTGCGGGGAGGAAGAAGCAGTCGCCTTCCTTCACGTCGTAGCGTGAGATGGCGTCGCAGATAGTGTCGTTCTCAACCATCTCTGCGTACTGTTTCGGAGTGATCTGCTGCTTCAGACCGCAAAGCAGAGTAGCGTCTGCGTCTGAGGGGAGCAGATACCACATCTCTGTCTTGCCACGCTCCTTGCCCTGACGCTTTGCAATCTCGTCGGTGGGATGAACCTGGATAGAGAGGTCCTGACGTGCGTCGATGAACTTAATGAGCAACGGGAACTCGTCGCCGAAACGCTGATAGTTCGCCTCGCCTACGAGCTTGCCCTTAAGTTTGTGTACGAGTTCGTTGAGCTTCTTGCCTGCGTACTCGCCGTTGGCAACTACTGTCTCGTTGCCTGGCACGCCTGAGATTTCCCAGCTTTCGCCTACGTTTTCCTGCTGCACGTCGAGGTGCTTGAACGGAATAATCTTCTCGCCACCCCAAATTGTTGACTTAAGGAGTGCGTTGAACTTTAATGGTTCCATAGTGTATGTGTTATATTTATGTTTGTTAGAGTATAATCGTATTAGTCGTCCAAGCCGAACAATGGGTCTTCAGGCATAACCATAACCGGTTTCTGGTCGAACTCCTTCTGCAAGTTCTCGGGCACGTACTTCTTGTCTACAACAAGACGGAACATGTACTCGTTGAACCAGCGGTTAGACATAACCAGACAGCCTTGCACGCCGTTGTTTGGTCCCCAGCTGTTCTCTACCTTCCACTTGATTGGGTTGCCGTTCTTATCGAGATCTACGGCAGAAAGTGTCATGGCGTGTGTAGAACCGCTGTCGTATGTAGCGATGCGGTCGGCCTTGTCCATCGGGAATGTTGTAGAGAAGAGCGAAGCGTAGTCGTAGTTCTCAGTGTCGAGATAGCCGAGTTCGCGGTCGTACTGCTTGCCTACGTCGTAAGACGAGTACATCTTCTTGCCGTCCTTAAGCGAAGCGATGGCGAGCTTTGCAATGTCCTCCATCGGCAGGTTGAGATACTTCCAGTTGGTGCCGTCATACACGTGGCGGTCGTACTCCACTTCGTATGTCTTGTGATAAGGACGGCGCGGGTCGTTCATCACCATGATGAATGTGCCTGCAAGCTGGCGACCTACTGTCTCGTTGTAGAACTCAACCGGTGTGTAGCGGCGCGGTTCGCCAACGGGCTCACCCTTGCTGTTGCGGAACTGGTATGTGAACTTCTTCACCGGCTCGCCCATTGTCATGGCAAGCATGCGGTAAACGGTTGAGAGCATCTCTGTCTTGCGTGCGCTGATGGCCTGTGCCTTCTTGCCGTCGGCTACCATCTTGCGCAGCTCCAAGCCATACTCGCGAAGCTTTGAAGAGATGAGCGAAGATATCTTTGAAGTGTTCTCTGCAGAGAATGTCTCTGGCTGCACCGACTTCGGAACGAGACCGTACTTAGGTGCGAGGTCTGCAGCGCCGCAGAAGGTTCCGCCGTCGTTAAGCGGATTCTTGAAGAAGAACTGCACACGTACATCGTCCATAGGCTTCTTTGCATTGTCGATAACGCCCTGCAGCATAAGGTTGGCTTTCTCCAACTGGTCGTAGAAGAAGAGATAGTCGTGAGAGAACTCTACCGTAAGAGAGTCGGCATGCTGGCGTGCAAAGTCAGAACGGAACACGTTGAAGCTTGAGAACATCCAGCAGCGTCCAGAACTCTTCTGGTCGTGGATAGACTGCTTTGCGGTTTCTACGCTGAAGTGTGTGTCGAACGTGTTGCGGTTTGAGAAGTTCTTTGCGAGGTTGTCAATCTTGTTTGATGCCATTGCGTTGAACAACGCCTTGTCCTTTGCGGTTGAACCCTGCGATTTCTCAATCTGCTGAAGCACTGTGGCAGAGATGCCGCCCTGCTTCTGTGCGCTTGCTGTGGTAGCGAGCGCGAGGCATAAGCCCAAAGCTAATGTCGTTTTCTTCATTTTATGTATTTGTTGTTAGTGAGTATTCGTTAGAGGTGATGTTATGGTGAGATGGTGAGGTGGTGAGATTTGTTGGTGAGGTGTTGTGATTTGTTGGTGAGGTGGTGAGATTTTGGGGTGATGTTGTGGTGTCAGACGTATTGTTTAAGAACCTTTCGAGGTCGCTTACTATGCGTCTGTACTGTTCCGACGCCACATATCCCACGTTGCGGCGCAGACTATACTCCACACTGCCCACGCTCGACGAGTAGCACGAGAGTTCGTTGCGCTGCTGCGTAGCGTGTACGCTCTGTCGGCTGATGTCGCGTTCACGCTCTCTCACGAGCGTATTGCAGACCTTCTTCATCAGCGGCACGACAACCTTGTCGAAGAGGTGATGACCTTGTATATATAAGTAGGTCTCCGACGGCAGTATGCCGAGTTCGCGCAAAGAGTTCTTCACGCTAAGATAGCTCTCCTTCGCCCCTGGATGCTGACTCTGCAGCACCTTCACCTTATGCGCCACGCGTCTACGCAGTTGGGCTATGGCTGCCGAAGCATTCTCCGGCGATAGAGTTCCCATCTCTATGGAGCGTATGAAGTCGGAGATTGTGAATCGGCGCTCCGCAGCATTGCGGTACGACCAGACGTTCCACACGAAGAGCGGGAAGATGGCCGTGGAGAAGTCGGCGAGAAACGCTTCGAAGTCGAATTTCTGCGCATCGTTGAGCGTCACAGCCACACACACGTTGTGCAGCGACGGGGCGTAACACTGCATATTCTCTATTGCGTAGGCATAGGAGTGGAAGATGTAGGGGTTGTCGAGTATGGTCTTCGACGAGTACGTAGCGCCCTGCGCCACATAGTCGTAGTCGGCATCTACGCAGGCAATCATGTTGCGCCCCACTCCGCCTGCGGCAATCATGCTCATTATCGCCGCCTTCTTGCCTCGCTCCAAGTGCTCGAGACGCGTGGGTAGCAACACTTCGAAGTAGCGTTCCTCGTTCTCGAAGCGTGTGAGAATGGAACGCCAGAAGAATATATCATCGTAGCTTTCAACGTAAGCCACGATGCGTCGGCGCGCCGACTTCGATCCGAGTCGGTTAGCCGCTCCAATGTATTGCGATGTTATGCAATCAGTAAGACGCTTGCCCATTTCTAATCCGTTATATCCGAAACTTCCGTCACATGGTCTACCCACCCGTTCATTATCACCGCAGGCGAGTGCGTGGTGAGAATTATCTGCACGTTAGGGTTGAGCGTGAGTATGAGGTCGATGAGCCGTTGCTGCCAGTCGATGTGCAGGCTCACCTCCGGCTCGTCCATGAACAGCACGTAGGGCAGTTGGTCTTCGACGAGCACCGTGAGAAGAATCACAAGCATCTGTTTCTCTCCGCTTGAGAGCTGATATGGTGTGAGCGTCTCGCCTATCTGCGAGAAGCGTATCTCGTTCTCCGTGCGCACAATCTTCTTGCCGGTCTGCGAGAAGAGGTCGTCTATAAGGTTTTGGAACGTGGTCTTCGGCGCCGAGATTCTCTGCGCCTGAGCCGCAGCATCCGTTTTTCCGCTCTGCAAGCAAGCTATGATACGATTGCCGATGTTCACTTGATAGTCGAGATACTTGCGCTGCAGGAAGAAGAGTTGCAGGTCGAGTTCTGTCGTAAGGTCGCTAAGCGCTGTGTTTAGCTTGCCCACCGCGTCGAGATTGAGCAGCGGGCGGTCGAACGACCGTATCACATCGTAGCGTATCCAGCGAGCGTCTTCGGGCTCAACGGTGAGGCGAACGCCTTTGAGCATGTGACTCGGGAACTCTCCGCCTGCCGACAATCCTCTCACCACCTTATTTAATATAGTGCTCTTGCCGACACCGTTGATGCCGCTAAGTATGTTCACCTTGCGGTCGAGGTTCCACACGATATGTCGCTTGCCGCTCCACAGCGAGTCTATCTCTATTTGCTTTATATATTCCGAATATTTCATAGAGTTAGTCTTTTGTCTGCATTTATATACACTAATGTATTCTACAGACAAAGATATAAAAAAAAAATTACATTACTAACAATTATTCAACAATTAACACAACAAGTTATTATAAAACAATAACGTCTTGTATTTGTTTGACAATATTTGCGTGTTTATTATTGTTAATAATGCGATTATAACACTAAAACTTGCAACAATATGAATTTTTTGCCGTATATTTGCAGACTAATAATAACAACAATAAGGTATTTAGTAATTAATATTATGAATTTATACAAATTTGATAGTGTCGTAATCAGTCCGAGCGAAACCATCTCTCTTCACAAGCAAGACACTTGGGAACTGACCTATGTTGTACACGGTAGGGGTACTCGCACTCTTGGTGACATAACAAGTGAATTTAGCGACGGTGACCTCGCTTTCATTCCGCCCCACATACCCCATTGCTGGAAATATGACAACAACTATACCGATGATCGCGGCAGAGTAGAATATGCTACGCTGTCGTTCAGGACTGAATTCATCGACCGCTGTTCAAGCGCTTTCCCCGAGATAACAGAACGTTTGGAAGAATTGAAGTCGGTATCGTCTGTAATCACCTTCAACAACAAGACGCTGGAGGAGTTGACAGAGATGATGCTTCGTATGCGAACCGAGAAGATGTCTGAGCTGTTGCCATACGTCTTCCGCATCATCCTGCTGCTCTCAAAGCACGAGAGCGAGGGCATCATAATCGGCAGCTTCTCTGAGACCGACCGCACATACGACCGTATTAATAAGGTGAAGGAGTTCTCGCAGAGCAACTACGCTCGCGCCATCACCATCGACATGATAGCCAACCACGTAGGCATGAACCGCTCGTCGTTCTGCACATTCTTCAAGAAGGCTACGGGTCAGACCTACATCACATACCTCAACAAGCTGCGCGTAGACCGCGCCTGCTACCTGCTGCGCGAAGGCAAGTTCAGCATCACCGAGGTGTGCTACATGGTGGGCTTCAACGACGTACCCTACTTCAACCGCTGCTTCAAAAACAACCGAGGCATGTCGCCGAAGGACTATGCCGACGGCGTTATAACGCAGCGCCAGGTAATCAAGCCGAGAAAGAAAGACACACAGAAGGATCAGGATCAACAGAATTAATCGAATTAACAACAAAATAAAGCTAACAATTAAAAAAACTCATGACTACTCTAACCATTCTGATTGTTGTGGCATTCGTGCTGGGCTATGCATGCATAGCAACCGAAAGTCTGTTGAAAGTGAACAAAGCAGCCATAGCGTTGCTTATGTTTGTTGCGTGCTGGACACTCTACATGTTCGATCCAATGCAGTATCTTACCGCTATTCACGGTTACACCGGCGATTTCAGCGGCATGGCGGCAGCGGTGACTTCTATCATCCAGGAACACCTTGGCGACACTTCTACTACTCTGTTCTTCCTCATGGGAGCCATGACTATTGTGGAAGTCGTAGACCAGAACGGCGGTTTCAACTGGGTACGCAAGGTGATGAAGACCAAATCTAAGCGCGCGCTTCTGTGGCGCATCGCGTTCCTTACCTTCATCCTCTCAGCTATCCTCGACAACTTGACAACGAGTATCGTGATGATCATGATTCTGCGCAAGCTCATAACCGAGCGCAACGACCGTCTTATCTATGCTTCGCTCGTCATCATAGCAGCCAATTCGGGCGGCGCGTTCTCGCCAATCGGCGACGTAACGACCATCATGCTTTGGAACAAGGGTCTCATCACAGCGGTGGGCGTTATCAGCGAGATTCTCGTGCCGTCGCTCGTTTCGATGGTTATTCCGGCGTTCATCCTCCAGTTTCATCTGAAGGGCGAGCTGCAAATGCCCGAGATGAAAGAGAGCGCAGAGACCTCTGCAGGCGACCTCACCGAGCGTCAGCGCAAGGCTGTGTTCTGGATTGGTGTAGGCGGCTTGATGTTCGTGCCGGTATTCAAGAGCATTACTCATCTGCCTCCGTTCGTAGGCATTCTGCTCGTGCTTGGCGTTCTGTGGACAACAACCGAGTTGTTCTACAGCCACTTGCAGCACGGACACGACACGGAGGGCACACAGAAGCGCGTAACCAATCTGCTTTCTCGCGTGGATATGTCAACAATTCTGTTCTTCCTCGGCATCCTCATGGCTGTCTCTTGCCTCGCTGAGGTAGGCGTGCTCACAGCTATGGGCGACGGTCTGAACACCATCTTCGAGGGCAACCACTATCTCGTGACCGGCATCATCGGCGTGCTCTCGAGCATTGTCGACAACGTGCCTCTCGTTGCAGGCTGCATGGGTATGTATCCGGTTGCGGCTGCGGGCGACATGGCTGTCGACGGCATCTTCTGGCAGCTGCTTGCCTACTGTGCCGGCGTTGGCGGTTCGATGCTCATCATCGGTTCGGCTGCTGGCGTTGTGGTGATGGGCTTGGAGAAGATCACCTTCGGATGGTACATGAAGCGCATCACATGGATTGCGTTCGTGGGCTATCTGGCTGGTATCATCAGCTACTACTTCATCCGCACATTTGTATTCTAAACGCCCCCGTCTTTATAGAATCAATTTATAAATAAGGGTTCATTGGAAATAAAGAAACTTATAAACAATTCGTTAAAGGTAGGTCTGTCGATAATGCTCGGCGGACTTATCCTTTACTGGATGTACCGCGACTTCGACTTCAAGACCGTGGCTGACACCCTCATGCACGGCATGAACTGGACTTGGATGTTGCTGTCGTTCCCGTTCGGCATACTGGCGCAGATGTTCCGCGGCTGGCGCTGGCACCTCACTCTGGAGCCTATCGGCGAGAAGCCGCGCACGTCTACGAGCATCAACTCGATATTCCTCTCGTATGCCGTCAGTCTTATAGTGCCGCGCATCGGCGAATTTGCTCGCTGCGGCATACTGCGACGCTACGACGGAGTGTCGTTTCCGAAAGCATTGGGCACGGTGGTCATGGAGCGAGCCATCGATTCGGCTCTTGTTATGCTAATCGCTCTCCTCACATTCGCTTTCCAGCTGCGCGTCTTCAACACGTTCTTTGCAGAGACGGGCACCAACCTCGAGTCGATACTCTCCAAATTCTCTGCTGCGGGTTACGCCGTGACTGCCGTTTGCGGCGTCGCTGTGCTCATACTCGCGTGGTATCTGCTGCAGCGCTTTGCCATATATAATAAGGTGCGCACTATGGTGCGTGGCATCTGGCAGGGCATCATGGCTGTGCGCGACGTGAAGCACCCGTGGCTCTTCGTGGCGTTCACGCTGGGCATCTGGGCGAGTTACTTCCTCCACTACTATCTCACGTTCTTCTGTTTCGAGGCTACGTCGCACCTTGGTATGGCGTGCGCTCTCGTAACGTTCATCGTGGGCAGCATCGCCGTCATCGTTCCGACGCCTAACGGTGCCGGTCCGTGGCACTTTGCCGTTAAGACAATGCTCATCCTCTACGGCGTAGGCGACGTCGACGCGCTCAACTTTGTGCTCATCGTCCACTCGGTGCAGACGCTGCTCGTCGTGGTGCTCGGCGTATACGCATGGACTGTTTTGTCGTTTACAAAGAAAAGAGGTTGAGATGTTGTTGTGTTGACATATGCATTTGTCACCACATCACCACCTCACCACTTCAACTATAAACATACTTAAAACCTTAACATTATGAGTGAAATCAGAAACCTTAACCCCGAATGTATCTGGCGCAACTTTGACGCACTGACACAGGTGCCGCGCCCATCAGGTCATCTTGAAAAAGTACAGCAGTTCTTGCTCGACTTCGCAGCACGCGTAGGCGTGGAAGGCTTCAAGGACGCTGCCGGAAACATCGTGATGCGCAAGCCCGCATCTGCAGGTATGGAGAACAAGAAGGGTGTTATCCTTCAGGCGCATATGGACATGGTGCCGCAGAAGAGCAAGGAGTCGACACACAACTTCGAGACCGACCCTATCGAGACATACGTAGACGGCGAGTGGGTACGCGCTAAGGGCACAACTCTCGGTGCCGACAACGGCATCGGCGTGGCTGCCATCATGGCTGTTATGGAGGACAAGACACTGGTTCACGGACCGGTTGAGGGTCTTATCACAGCCGACGAGGAGACGGGCATGTTCGGCGCTAACGACCTGCCATGCGACGAGCTGCAGGGCGACATCCTGCTCAACCTCGACTCTGAGACATGGGGCAAGTTCGTAATCGGTTCGGCTGGCGGCATCGACATCACAGCCACACTCGACTACAAGGAAGTGGAGACCGACAAGGAGGACGCTGCCGTTAAGGTTCTGCTGAAGGGCTTGAAGGGCGGACACTCTGGTCTGGAGATCAACGAGGGCCGCGGCAATGCCAACAAGCTCATGGCTCGCTTCGTGCATGAGGCAATCGCCGAGTTCGGCGCACGTCTGGCTACATGGCACGGCGGCACAATGCGCAATGCTATCCCGTTCGAGTGCGAGGTGGTGCTCACACTGCCGAAGGAGAACGTAGAGGCGCTGAAGGAGAACGTAGAGGAATGGCGCAAGCTGTTCAACCACGAGTTCCGCACTATAGAGGAGAACATCCAGTTCTTCACCGAGGACGTGGAGACTCCGGCTTTCGAGACTCCCGAGGAGATTCAGGACAACCTGCTCGACGCTATCTACGGCTGCCACAACGGCGTGCTGCGCATGATTCCGGTGTTCCCGTCTGTCGTTGAAACTTCTTCTAACCTCGCCATCATCGACATCGAGGGCGGTCACGCTTACTTCAAGCTGCTCGCGCGCTCGGCTAACGAGAGCATGAAGGAGTACATCGCCACCACTCTCGAGTCTACATTCTCTATGGCTGGCATGAAGGTGGAGATGAGCGGCAGCTACGGCGGCTGGGACCCGAACACAGACAGCGAGATTCTGCACCTCATGGAGCAGCACTACCGCGAGCTCTTCGGCGAGGAGGCTATCGAGCAGGTAGACCACGCCGGTCTGGAGTGCTCTGTCATCCTCGGCAAGTATCCGCACCTCGACGTAGTGTCGTTCGGCCCGACAATGCGCTCGCCGCATACCACATCTGAGCGCTGCCTCATCAAGACTATCGCTCCGTTCTGGGAACTTGTGAAGAAGACTCTTGCAGAGGTGCCTGCAAAGTAAACAGCTTAGTAGCGGAGGTCTCCGGCCTCCGCAGCACCAAAAACGAATAAGAATTATAAACAGTAGCGGAGGTCTCTGGCCTCCGCAGCACCGAGTAGAATACTAATGTATAGCTGGATGCTGCGGAGGCCGGAGACCTCCGCTACTGTTTTATCATCGTATCGCGTTCGCCGCCCGATCGGATTCCGTTCGCCGTCCAATCGGATTCCGTACGCCGTCCAATCGGATTCCGTTCGCCGCCCGATCAGATTCCGTTCGCCGTCCGATGATAAAATCAAACAAATCACACTACATTTCTACGGCTCCTTCAACGCTAACGGCTGCATTGCAGCCGTTTTTTCGTTATATACGTCTATAGAAACACGGCGTGCACGCAGAGAACGCACGCAGGGGAAGTCGAGGAAGTAAGGGTCTAAGCTGACATACCAACGATGGTTGACAATATTACGACAGTTGCGTAACGCATCGTACACCTTGCGTATCGCCTTCTTGTTGACAACCGTGAACATACGCCCGCCATCGTCGAGCTCGATGGCAAGCACGAGAAAATAATTTGCTACCGTAATCTTGCGCTGAACCGGTGTTAGCTTATGGTTGCGCATCGACGACGTGATGGTTATGTTCCAGCCGTGCTCGTTGTTCAACTGCTGCATAATCTGGCGAAACACTTTGCCGTGCGACGATGTGTCGGAGATGTTTTTATACGCGATATAATAATGAATCATCTCGTGCAGCAGCGTCTCCTGATACTCGCGCTCCGAGCACTCGTAGTAGGTGCTGATGCGTATGGTGAAGTCGGTGTACGTCCAACGCAGCAGCTTGCGCACGCGGCGGTACGACATGGTGCCCAGTCGGGTGCGTGCCTTCGAAAGTGCAATACGAGGTACAGGCAGCTCATCGCCGAAATAATCGGCGTTGAACTGCCTGAACCATGCGTGCAATATGTCTATAGTAAGCGCCATCCTACTCGGCGCAGTCAGGATAAACGGAGTGGAGATAAGCGCTCACCTTGTCGGACACGACGGTGGCGAGCGCCACCTTGCCCTGCGGGTCGATGACGTAGACGGTAGGAATCCAGCCGATGTGGTAAGCCTTAGCCACGGGCGACTCACGCATCTGTTTCAAGTCGCTCACCTGCGTGTATTCGATACCGAGCTTAGCTACGCCGTTCTTCCACGACTCCATATTCTTGTCGAACGACACGCCCACGAAAGCCACGCCCTTGGCGCCGAACTTCTTGTAGAGCTGCATGATGAACGGTGAGTCCTTGCGACAGTCGGGGCACCACGAAGCCCAGAAGTCGAGCACTACGTAGCGTCCGCGCAGGTCTTTCAGCGCGAAAGGCTTGCCGTCGATGGTGTTCAGCTTGATGTCGGGCGCGTCTGCGCCTGCCTTCAGCAGGTCGGTGGCGTACTTCTGGTCGAGGTCTGTCGCCTTAGCCGCAGGAACTTCTGTCTGCGCCTGCGCATGGAGGGCTGCGGGAGCTGCGATGAGCGCCAAAGCCATAAGCATAGTCTTGAGTGTATTCATATTCTTTGAGGTTTATTATCTATATGTTTGTTGCAAATGTATGAATAAAATTCCATTCGGCAAAGGTGGCGCGGATAAAAATGCGGCGCAGCGCTCAGCTATGTCTACGATGAGCAGATGTTCTATTTCTGGAATTTCATGGTGGTGCTCGAAGGCTCCAGCTTCGTGGCGCGGCTATTCAAGAAGGCTTAAGAAACAAAAAAGCCCAGTACACTTCACAACGTACTGGGCAGGAAAGAGAGAGAAATTTATGCATTAAGTTCGTTAATCTGACTTATCACTTCGTCGTTCGTGCGCTGCATCTTGAAGAAGATGCGGAAGGCGAAGATCAAACCGCAGACGCCACCGATGACACCGCCTACAATACCGCCGTATACAGCGCCTCGCATAAAGTCGGGCGCGTCGGCTGGCATATATATCCATGCCTCTATTCCGCTCCACAAGAGCCAGAGAACTATTGCCGGCATCTCAATCATCATCTCTATAGAGCGCAGACGCTTCATGCGTGTGAGCTTCTTGATGGTGGTGAGAAGGTTGTTGCGACTGTAGTCGGCATCGCTGATAGCCGAAACGTTGATGCGATAGTCGGCTATGACGCTTACTATAACCATAGTCATGAGGAAGGCGTAGTTGAGCCACGAGAGGTGGGCGAACTCCTTGATAGCGAACCACGACACGGCAATGATCGGCACGAGACTGCACTCGAAGTAGACGTAGCGCTTTATCCACGACATGCTCTTCTTCATCGAGCCTATAATCATCTTCTCGTTCACTATCTTCTGCTTGTCAAGCTGCGCCTTGAAGTCTTCCATCTGCGAGCGCATAAGCTCGAGTTCGGTGTTTTGATTATTGTTTTCCATAATGGTCGTGTTTTTATTCGTTTGACATATTCTTCAGTTGCACTCTTATTCGCGCCAGACGCACAGAGACGTTCTTTGCGCTCAGACCCACGATGTCGCCTATCTCGTCGTAGCTGATTTGCTCGAGCCAGAGCAGAACGATGGCTCTGTCGAGCGGCTGCAGTCGGGCTATGCGCTCGTGCAGCATACGCACTTGGGCGGTAGACTTCTCCTCGCTGTCGAAATAGTCGACATCCATTGACAGCAAGGCTTTCCGGCGGCTTCGCTTCTTGCGGTCGATGGTGATGCAGGTGTTGAGGGTGACACGATATATCCATGTCTTGACGTCGCTCTTGCCGTGGAACGTCTCGTAGCCGTTCCACAACTTGACAAGCACCTCCTGAAAGAGGTCTGCCACCTCGTCGGCATCGTTGGAGAACATGTAGCACACGGCGTATATCGTGCTACGATTGTCTCTCACAAGCTGCGAGAATTGTTGCTCTGTTGTGTTCATTTGATTGTTGTTTATTACTTTTTCTGCTCTTTAGACGCACAAAAGGTGGGGTTTGCTACAGAAAAAGTTATGTTTTTTCGAGGTATATAAAAAAGAATGGCTACAACCGCTACTCTTCAGTCTGCGTCTTAGGCCAATTGACGAGGAAGAGTTTCTCCGTGGCGCGCGTAAAAGCCGTGTAGAGCCAGTGGATATAGTCGGGCGTGAGCATTTCGTCGGTCATATAGCCTTGGTCTACGTAGACGTGCGCCCACTGTCCGCCCTGCGCCTTATGGCACGTGACGGCATAGGCGTACTTTATCTGTAACGCATTGTAGAAGGGATCGGCTTTCAGGCGCTTGTAGCGCTCGGGCTTGGTGCGCACATCGGCGTAGTCTGCCATCACCTCGTCGAAGAGTTGCTGACTCTGTTCGCGTGTGAGCGCTGGCGCCTCGGTAGCGAGCGTGTCGGTGAGCGCCGTCACCTGCAACTCGTAGTTGTCGTAGTCGGGGAACTGCAGCCAGAGGTCGACGAAGTGGAAGCCGTAGAGGTCGCGGCGGTTGCGCACGCGCTGTATCACGGCACGGTCGCCGTTGGCTATGAACGCCGGCGTCGATGTGTCTTCAGCCTTCTTCTGCTCGGTCCAGTAGTAGCTGTTCTTCACAACCATGAGCCAGTCGCCCGACGTCAGTTCCTCCTCGCGCCAAAGCACTTGGTTGCGTATGCCCTGATTGTATATATTGGCACGCTTGTTGGAGCGCGTAACAACCATCGTCTCGTCCATGCCTACCTGCGAATAGCTCGTGGCGAGCGACTCAATGAGTTCGTCGCCGGGCACGCTGATGATGTCGGGGAAGCCGCTGAAGCGAATCTTGGGCAGGGCTGTCGCCTCGTCGTGCGTAATCATCTGGCGTATCACCGTGGCGTTGTAGAGTATGCCCGACTGCTGGCTCTGGCGCAGCACCTCGCGCAGGTCGCTCTCGTAGACGGTGAGTCCGTAGCCGGAGATGAACGCTGAGGAGAGAGCCGGCGACTCCTCCTCGCCTACCGGCGGCAGCTGAGCCTTGTCGCCGATGAGCACCAGTCGGCAGTTGCGACCCGAATAGACGAACTGCACGAGGTCGTCGAGCAGACAGCCCGTGCCGAACACCGACTCGCGCAAGCCTTCGTTGGCTATCATCGACGACTCGTCGACGAGAAACAGCGTGTCGGTCATCATGTTTGGGGCAAGCGAGAACGAACCGCCAAGCGACTGCTGGCGATAGATGCGGCGGTGGATGGTGGAAGCCTGTACGCCTGAGTTCAAAGCGAACACTTTCGCAGCACGACCCGTCGGCGCAAGCAGAACAACGCGCTGCTTCAACGCGAGCATCGTGCGCACTATGGCGCCGGAGAGCGTCGTCTTACCCGTACCTGCCGAACCGCGCAACAGCATTGCCACATGGTCGTCACGGTCGGCGAGAAACTCGGCGAAGGTGTCGATGGCGTGCTGCTGGTCGGCGGTAGGCTCAAAGCCGAGCGCCTGCACAATGAGTGTCTTATAGTTTATAGCGTACACTTCGGTTTCCTTTTAAAAGCGTGTTGTTACGTTTACTTTAAAGCCGCAGTTCTTTGGACTTTAAAGTAAACGGTTCTTGATTATTCAAAAAAAGCTACGGTTGGCACAGCACGGTGCAGACACGGTCCTGGAAAGCGCGACCGTTGCTGTGGTGCTGTATGCCCTGGTTGATGATGGAGAATGCGAGATGGTGTCCGTTGGCTGCCGTGCAATAGCCGGCAAGCGACGATACGCCCTGCACGGTGCCGGTCTTGGCGTGTACGTTGCCGGCGGTGAACACGCCCTTCATGCGCTTGCGCAGCGTTCCGTCTTCGCCGGCGATGGGCAGAGACGGGCGCAGGTGCATGTAGATGTTGTTGTTGCGGAACGCATAGCGAAGAAGTTGCACTTCGAGTTCAGCCGAGAGATAGTTGTAGAGCGAGAGTCCGCTGCCGTCGGCTATCTCGTAGCGTTTCGGGTTAAGCCCCACCTTCGATATCAGCTTGTTTATTATGCCGCGAGCTTGCTTTGCCGACGCATGCTTTGTGCCGGTAGACGCTGCCAACTGGTAGAACATCGACTCGGCGTAGAGGTTGTCGCTCTTCTTCATCATGCGCATCAGTATCTGGTCGATGGTGTGGAAGCGGCGACAGATGCAAAAAGCGTCGCCGGGGCGCTGCGCCTCGCCTGCCTTGCCTTCAAAAACAATGTTGTCGGCAAGCAGGTTGCTCACAAAGCGCTCTACGAACGCGTCTTTCCTACTGATGAGCAGCGGCGAGAGCACGGGGTTGTCGTCGTCCCAGCACCATCCGGCGCCGAACTGGTCGGCGTCTTTCATCGACTTGTCGGCGTAGATATTGCCGCGAATGGTGTCGATGCCCATCTTGTGGATTGCTTCGACGAAGGCGCGCATGTCGTCGGAGTTGAAGCGCGGGTCGAAGCCGCCCACACAGTAGATGTCGCCCGTAAGCGTGCGGTCGCTCACTTCGCCGGTATAGCACAGCTCGGTCTTGAACTGATAGCTGCCGCCCAAACGGTCGATGGCTGCAATCGCCGTGACGAGTTTCATCGTAGACGCTGGGCGCAGAAGCAGACGCGCATTGTGACTGTAGAGCACCGAGTCGGCATCGAGGTCGTAAACCATCATTCCGACTGTACTTGTCTCGAACATATCGTGCTGAAGCAGATTATCCAAGTGTTTTGCCACAGCAATATTCCACGGCAAAGCCTGCTCCGTCACCTTGAACGTGTCGGGCATAAGCGTGTCGGCTACCGCCGAACTGTCGTCTTCGTCAAACTCAATATCTGTCTGTGCCGTTGCTCCTGATGCGAAGAGAAACGCCACGAGGGTCAATACATATTTATATATATAGTCTTTCATGCTTGTTTATACATATATCCTTAACTGCCTGTTTATATAGCCTTAAATGCTTGTTATTTTTTGTCTGCGACGTATTTCTTCGATGAATTCTTTTGTCTGCTGCGGCTGTGCATAAGTTATCTTTCCGCAACCGTATTCTATCACGATGTGGCGCGCCGTGAACAATGTGCCACGCACCGCACGTGCCGCTATTATCTCGTTGACGGCAATAGTTGTGCTCTTGCCAAGTCTGCCACGTACTATCACGAGGTTGCCGTCTGCGGTGAATGTGTATGTGGTGTGTACCAAGCGGTCTACACCTGCCGCGCCAATCAACAGACACACGAAGCCTAACGCAGGGGTTATGCCGCTGCGCACAAGAAAACACCACAGAGCTGCAACTGCCAACAACACTATCGTGGCTATGCCCTGCAGGCTGAAGTTATGATGAAATGTTCGGTTCATAATGCAAATCTACTATTTTTTTGTGATACAGACAAGCGATACACAACAAAACAGCCCGACCATCATTGCGACGAATGACGATCGGGCGATTTAATTTACATTTCTATTAAATCGTATATTCTAATTTCAGACAACTCGCAAATGTTGGTTTTATTACTCGCAAATGCTGATTTAGAAAATCGTGAGTGTGTAAAGATAGACCACCGCTGCGGGGAACGCCATCAGCGAAGAGTCGAAACGGTCGAGCATTCCGCCGTGACCGGGCAGGATGTTGCCAGAATCCTTGATGCCGATGGTGCGCTTGAAGAGCGACTCAACAAGGTCGCCCCATGTGCCGAAGAACACAACCACGAGGCCCAAACCCATCCACTGCGGTATGCTGAGGGCCAGTTCCGCAGCGCCGTTGTGCAGAGAAGATGTCTCGTAGAGACCAACGCCTGCTGCAACAGCGAGTACAAGGATGCCGCCTCCGATGCTTCCTTCCCAACTCTTGCCCGGACTAACACGCGGGAAGAGTTTGTGCTTGCCGAAGAGCGAACCGCTGAGGTAAGCGCCAGTGTCGTTTGTCCAAAGGAAAACGAACACGCTAAGCGGCAACAGATAGTTGTAAACTACGCCGTCTGCACCCGCACGGAATGCGAGTACGTTGATTGTAGACAACGGCAATGCGATATACATCTGCGCAAGCATTGTATACGCCCAGTTGTTTATCGGATTCGGCGCCTTTGTGTAGAGTTCGGCGATGAACAGATAAACGATAGTCAGCAAGTAAGGGATGAACACTGCCGACGGAACGATGCCCGAGCAATAGCCAGCGATACTGAAGAACAAGTACACGCCGGCAACGGTGGTGATGAGACGGTTCGTAGTGACGCCTTCTATGTCGTTCACAATGCCCGTAAACTCCCAGATAGTGAGTCCGGTGACCAATGCGAACAGAAGTATCATCGCCTCCGGACGCAAGAAACACGTAACAATGGCAGCTACGAAGAGCACACCGGTGATGGCACGTACAATGAAGTTTTTCATTTTATCGCTCATAATGCTTACGTTTATTTGTTTTCTGTCTGTTCTGTTGCGTCGTCAGCTGCATTTTCCGCTGCATCAACCGGCTTTTCTACAGATTCAGCATTAGTATTTTCAGACTTGTCTGTAGGAAGTGCTGCCTGCTTCGCCAACGATTCCTCGTGTTCTTTCTGCGCCTGGCGCACAGCCTCCGGCATATCCTCAAGTTTCGGTGTGTTGTCGTCGATGATTTCCTCAGAACGACTCACCCACGGACGCTTTCCGAAGATGCGCTCCACGTCCTCTGCGAAGATTACCTCACGAGTCATGAGGAGTTCGGCGAGTTCGTTGTGACCCGCAGCGTGCTCCTTAAGCAAAGCCTTGGCACGTGCATACTCATCGTTCACCATCTTCAGCACCTCGTCGTCGATGATCTTAGCCGTTGTCTCCGAGTAAGGACGCTGGAACTGATACTCCTGGTTGTTGTAGTAGCAGATATTCGGCAGACGATCGCTCATGCCGGCGTAGGCAACCATGCCGAAAGCCGACTTTGTAGCGCGTTCGAGGTCGTTCATAGCGCCGGTAGAAATGTGTCCGGTGAAGAGTTCTTCGGCTGCACGACCGCCAAGCAGTGCGCACATCTCGTCGAGCATCTGCTCCTTTGTTGTGATCTGACGCTCTTCGGGCAGGTACCAAGCTGCTCCGAGCGCTCTGCCACGCGGCACGATGCTCACCTTAACGAGCGGATTGGCGTGCTCGCAGAACCAAGAAACGGTAGCGTGACCAGCCTCATGCAGCGCGATTGTGCGCTTCTCTGACTCAGTCATTACCTTTGTCTTCTTCTCCAGACCGCCGATGATGCGGTCAACTGCGTCGAGGAAGTCCTGCTTGCCTACCTTGTTGCTATTATGGCGTGCGGCGATAAGCGCCGCCTCGTTGCACACATTGGCTATATCTGCACCCGAGAAACCCGGCGTCTGACGCGAGAGGAAGTCGATGTCCACCGTCTCGTCTATCTTCACCTTTCTCAGATGCACCTGGAATATCTCCTTACGCTCTGTAAGGTCGGGCAGATCGACCGTAATCTGACGGTCGAAACGTCCGGCACGAAGCAATGCCTTGTCAAGCATATCGGCACGGTTGGTGGCAGCGAGGATGATAACACCGCTGTTTGTGCCGAAACCGTCCATCTCTGTAAGCAAAGCGTTAAGCGTATTCTCGCGCTCATCGTTGCCGCCCATTGCCGGATTCTTGCTACGTGCACGACCTACGGCGTCGATCTCGTCGATGAAGATAATGCACGGAGCCTTCTCCTTTGCCTGACGGAAGAGGTCGCGGACACGACTTGCACCCACGCCGACGAACATCTCCACGAAGTCGGAACCGCTCATAGAGAAGAACGGAACGCCTGCTTCGCCTGCCACTGCCTTTGCGAGCAATGTCTTACCGGTGCCCGGAGGGCCTACAAGGAGTGCTCCCTTAGGAATCTTACCACCAAGTTCGGTATACTTCTGCGGCTGCTTGAGGAAGTCGACAATCTCCTGCACCTCCTGCTTTGCGCCAACCTGACCCGCTACGTCCTTGAACGTGATGCCGAGGTCGTTGCCCTTCTCATACATCTGCGCCTTCGACTTGCCGACGTTGAAAACTCCGCCGCCAGCTCCGCCGCCGCCCATGCGGCGCATCATGAAGAGCCACAAGAAGACGAAGAAGATAATCGGACCGAAGGTGTAGAACAGCGTCATGAGTCCGGAGTTGGAGTCCTTCTCGTAGCTGAAATCGAGTATCTTGCCTCTCTTCATTGCAGAAGAGAGATAGTTGTCTACGCCGTCAACCGAGCCGTATGTAACTTCTACATACGGTTTCTGACCAACTTGCTGCGCCGACTTGCCGAACACGTCGCGGATTTTGTCCGGACGCACGTACATACGCAGCGTTCCGTTGTCCTTGTTCACAACCACACTGCGTGCATAGCCCTTGTCGACATACACCTGAAACTTGGTGTACGTAGCTTCCTGACCAGCAGCACCGCCGTCGAAGAAGCCCTTGCCGCCATCTGTGAAGAACAGCAAAGCCAGCATCACGATGATAATCGTGTAGATCCAGTTCATGTTGAACTTAGGCATCTTCGGCTGGTTGTTATCGCCAGATGGATTATTGTTTGTGTTCATATTAACCTAACTATTAATCGAGATTCGGAATGTTCGTAACCTTAGCGTCCTCCCAGAGGTTCTCAAGGTTGTAGAAGTCGCGTGCTTCCGGTATGAAGATGTGCACGATAACCTCCACGAAGTCCATTGCCACCCAGTAAGCCTGCGGCAGACCGACTGTATGTACCGGCTTTTCGCCAGCCTCGATGCGTGCCGTCTCGCATACAGAGTCGGCGATAGCCTCCACCTGCGAGGGCGAGTTGCCCTGACAGATTACGAAGTAGCTTGCTATATTGCCGTCGATACCACGGAGGTCGGCGATTGTGATGTTCTGTCCTTTCTTCTCTTGAATACCTTTTACGATGGCTTCAACCAACTTGTCTTTAATTTCCATTTACTATTGTCCTTGTTTAATGATATATTCTGATGTATATTTTCGTTGTATATTATATAATGTATATATTATTTAATGTGACTACATTTATATACCTGCTTTTTAAGCCGTACAAAGATACAGCGATTTATCCGAAAAACGACTTAAAACCACGGAAAATGGCTTTTTATTAGATTTTATTAAAAAAAATCAGCGAAAAATATTGCCGTTCTAAAAATTATTCGTAACTTTGCACTCGCAATAAGGGAACAAGTTGCAATAACATATTGGGATATGGTGTAATGGTAACACTGCAGATTCTGGTCCTGCCTTTCCTGGTTCGAGTCCGGGTATCCCAACTCAAAGCATTCATCTTTCAAAGATGGATGCTTTTTTTGTATACAATAAATACCCTATATTACTTTTTTTACGTAACTTTGCATGGAATAGGAGGTCTGCTGCCTTCTATCGTAAAAAAAGATTCTGAAGATTTCAAAAAGACATCAGTATATTTCAACAATATATGAGCACCGACAACTTGGAATTATTAGACAAGATACAGTATCCAGACGACCTCCGCAAGTTGCCTATTGAGCAACTGCCGGAGCTCTGCGCCGAACTGCGTCAGGACATCGTGAAGGAATTGTCCGTCAACCCCGGACACCTTGCGTCGTCGCTTGGCGTGGTGGAGCTGACGGTGGCGTTGCACTACGTGCTGAACACGCCCTACGACCGCATCGTGTGGGACGTAGGACATCAGGCGTACGGCCACAAGATACTCACCGGACGCAAGGACCAGTTCTACACTAACCGCAAACTGGGCGGCATACGCCCGTTCCCGTCCCCGAAAGAAAGCGAGTACGACACATTCACGTGCGGACACGCCTCCAACTCCATCTCCGTGGCGTTGGGCATGGCTGTGGCTGCGCATAAGAACAACGACACAGACCGACACGTCGTAGCCGTAATAGGCGACGGCGCGATGTCGGGCGGACTGGCATTTGAGGGTCTCAACAACGTATCATCATCGCCCAACGACCTGCTCATCATCCTTAACGACAACGACATGAGCATCGACCACGCTGTGGGCGGCATGGAGAAATACCTGCTCAATCTCGACACCAACGCCACGTACAACCGCTTGCGCGACCGCGCTTCGAAGTGGCTCCACTCGAAGGGCTATCTCAACGACGACCGTCGCAAGGGACTCATACGCCTCAACAACGCCATCAAGTCGGCGCTTGCCCACCAGCAGAACATCTTCGAGGGCATGAACATACGCTACTTCGGTCCGTTCGACGGCAACAACGTGGTGGAACTGGTGCGCATACTGAACCAGCTGAAGGACATGCGCGGCCCGAAACTCCTGCACCTGCACACGGTGAAGGGCAAGGGATACAAACCTGCCGAGGAAGCGGCTACGATATGGCACGCACCCGGCAAGTTCGACCCCGACACGGGCGAGCGACTCACCGGCGACACTTCGTCGCAGCCGCTGCGCTACCAGGACGTGTTCGGACGCACTATCATCGAACTTGCGAAGCAGAACCCGAAGATAGTTGGCGTAACGCCGGCTATGCCTACGGGTTGCTCTCTCGACCTGATGATGCACGAGATGCCCGACCGCGTATTCGACGTGGGCATCGCCGAAGGACACGCCGTTACGTTCTCAGCCGGAATGGCTAAAGACGGACTGATGCCGTTCTGCAATATATACAGCGCCTTCTCGCAGCGCGCCTACGACAACATAGTGCACGACGCGGCTATACTCAATCTGCCGCTCGTACTGTGCTTCGACCGCGCCGGATTGGTTGGCGAGGACGGCGCTACGCACCACGGCGTGCTCGACATCTCCGCATTGCGCCCCGTGCCCAACCTCACGCTCTGCTCGCCTATGGACGAGTGCGAACTGCGCCGCATGATGTACACCGCTCAACTGCCCGACAAGGGTACGGTAGTGATACGCTACCCGCGCGGCAGGGGTGTGCGTCGCGACGACTGGCATTGTGAGCTTGAGGAGATACCCATCGGCAAGGGCCGCTGCATACGCGAAGGCAACGATGTGGCGGTGCTCAGCTACGGACCTATCGGCAACGATGTGGAGAAAGCTATCAACGAGCTTGCCGCTGAGGGCAGCACACTCAGCGTAGCCCACTACGACATGCGCTTCTGCAAACCGCTCGACGAGGCGCTCCTGCAGGACATCGCAGCGAAGTTCAAGCGCATCATCACCATCGAGGATGCGCAGCGCACGGGCGGATTCGGTTCGGCTGTGCTCGAGTGGATGAGCGACAACGACAAGCAGGTGAAGGTGGTGCGCATGGGCATACCCGACCGCTTCATCGAGCACGGCACCGTGGCTCAGCTTCAGCACATTGCGGGCATTGACGTAGAAGCGATTAAAGCACGAATAAAGAATTTTGAGTTTTGAATTTTGAATTTTGAATTATGCGCTGCGCGCATTTTGAATTTATGAGTTGAGAGTTATGAATTCAAAATCAGCGAAACCGACAATTCAAAACTGAATAATTCAAAATCGGCGAAGCCGACAATTCAAAACTCAAAATTCAAAAATCAAAACTCCTACGCAAATCTCACAACATCACCATCACAACACCTCACCATCACACCATCAAAATAAAAGAACATGAAAATCATTATATCTGGCGCATACGCCATCGGCTGCCACCTCGCACGACTGCTCTCGCGCGAACACGAGGACATCGTGGTTATGGACACCGACGAGGAGCGCTTCTCACATATCGGTTCTGACGTAGACATCCTCACGATGGAGGCATCGTCTACGAGCATCGAGGCGCTGAAGAACGCCGGTGCGGAAAAAGCCGACTTGTTCATTGCCGTGACACCCGACGAGAGCAAGAACATGAACTCGTGCGTGTTGGCGAAGGCGCTGGGCACCAAGAAAACCGTTGCAAAGATAGACAACGCGGAGTATATAGCGCCTGACCTGCAGGAGTTTTTTTCGCAGCTCGGCGTCAGCAAACTCATCTACCCGGAGATGCTTGCAGCCACCGACATCAACAACGGACTGAAGATGTCGTGGGTGCGACAGCGCTGGGACGTGCACGGCGGAGCATTGGTGATGCTCGGCGTGAAGCTGCGCGAGACATGTACCATCCTCGACCGACCGATGCGCGAGATCTGCGGACCAGATGATCCGTACCACATCGTGGCTATCAAGCGCGCCGGCGAGACCATCATCCCGGGCGGTAACGACTGCTTGCAGATGTACGACCTTGCCTACTTCATGACTACCAAGCAGTACATACCCTACATCCGCAAGATTGTGGGCAAGGAGCACTACGTAGACGTGAAGAACGTGATGATTATGGGCGGCGGAGCGACGGCTGTGCGCACCGTGAAGACCATGCCTTCGTACATGGACGTGAAGATTATAGAGACCGACGAGCAGCGCTGCGAGCGCCTCAACGCCCTTCTCGAAGACGAGAAGGCGCTCATCATCAACGGCGACGGACGCGACCTCTCGCTGCTCATCGAGGAAGGCATCAAGAACACGCAGGCGTTCGTGGCTCTCACGGGCAACGCCGAGACCAACATCCTCGCCTGCCTTACGGCGAAGCGCATGGGTGTGCGCAAGACGGTGGCTATGGTAGAGAACATCGACTACGTGAGCATGGCTGAGAGTCTGGATATCGGCACAATCATCAACAAGAAGTCGATTGCGGCGAGCCACATCTATCAGATGATGCTCGACGCCAACGTTCACAACGTGCGCTTCCTGATGACCGCCAACGCCGACGTTGCCGAGTTCATACCGTCGGAAGGTTCGAAGGTGACGCAGAAGCCCGTGAAGGACCTCGGTCTGCCGGTAGGCATGACCATCGGCGGACTGGTGCGCGACGGCGTAGGTCTGCTCGTGTCGGGTAACACCATGATTCAGCCCGGCGACTCGGTAATGGTATTCTGCCACAACGTCAACATGAAGAAAATAGAGAAGTTCTTTCTGTAATGATAAACCTGAAACTTTTATATAAAATCATCGGTTCGCTGCTCTTCATCGAGACAACGATGTTCCTCGTGTGCCTTGGCGTCGCCATAGGCTACGAGGAGGAAGATATTTTTCCGTTCGCTTGCTCAGTCATTATCTCTGCAAGCGTCGGCCTCACGATGCGTCTGCTTGGACGCAAGTGCGACAACTCACTATCGCGTCGCGACGCCTATCTCGTAGTGACGCTCACCTGGGTAGTGTTCTCACTCTTCGGCACCCTACCCTTCCTCATTGGCGGCTACCTACCGTCGTTTACAGACGCATTCTTTGAAACCATGTCGGGCTTCACCACCACCGGAGCCTCCATCATCGACGACGTCTCCACGCTGCCCCACGGCATATTGTTCTGGCGTTCGTTCATGCAGTGGATAGGCGGTTTGGGTATAGTGTTCTTCACCATCGCCCTTCTGCCCTCGTTTGTAGGCGGAAGCGTGAAGGTGTTCGCCGCCGAAGCCACGGGCCCTATCAAGACCAAGCTGCACCCGCGCCTCAGCACCAACGCCAAGTGGATATGGGTGGTCTACCTCTGCATCACGCTGCTCTGCATCGGTTCGCTGATGCTTGCCGGCATGACGCCGTTCCGCAGCATCAACTACAGTATGGCGACGGCGGCAACGGGTGGCTTCGCGGTAGACAGCGACTACTCGGTCTTCACGCCCGCCGTGCAGTACATCCTCACGTTCTTCTGCTTCGTAGCGGGCGTCAATTTCACCTTATTATATATATCCGTCTCTAAGCGCAAGCTGTCCACGCTGCTCAAGAGTGCCGAGTGCCGTCTATATCTCTCCATGGTTTTAGGCTGCGCTGCGTTCATAGCCTTCGAACTGATGTGGAAGAACGACTACGCTCTGGAGCCAGCCGTGCGCAGCAGTCTGTTCCATGTGGTGTCGTTCATCACCAGTACGGGTCTGTTGGCAGACGACCCTGCCAAGTGGGCGCACGTGACGTGGGTGGTGCTCGCCGTGTGTATGTTCCTCGGTCCATGCTCGGGCTCTACGGGCGGCGGCTTCAAGTGCATCCGCGGCGTCATGCTTCTGAAGGTGATAAAGAACGAGTTCCGCCAGATGCTCCACCCCAACGCCGTTCTGCCGGTAAAGATAGACGGTGTGAACGTGCCGCAAAGCAAGCGCGTAACGCTGCTGGCTTTCCTCACGACCTACCTCATCCTGTGCCTTATATGCTCGTTCTCGATGATTGCGATGGGCATCGACAACACCAACGCCATCACCATCACGCTGAGTACGCTCAGCAACGTCGGACCGACGCTCGGTCGTGAAATCGGACCGACCATGTCGTGGAGCATTCTGCCCGACACGGCGAAGTGGATATGCTCCATACTGATGCTCATCGGACGTCTTGAGATATTCACGGTTTTAGTCATATTCACTCCGCAATTCTGGAAGGAGAACTAAAAAAGAAGTTCTGAAGAAGAATCAAGCCGTAATATCAGTCAATCTGAAACCTATATTCTTATAATCAATCATCGTTCTCCGTACGCAATCTGATCGGACACCGAACGCAATCTGATCGGACGGCGAACGCAATCCAATCGGACGGCGAACGCAATCTGATCGGACACCGTACGGAGAACGATGACTCATGCTATATCTGCAAGCCCCTTCTTTTGTGCTTTTATTTGGGTTTGTTTAGTTTTTTCGTGCCTTTTTACTTGCTCCAAACTGCCATTTTTGCTATATTTGCAACCGTATCTTTGATACTTTTGCATTGAAACAAATTTACTACTAACATAATATCTTACACTATGGCAAAAACAAAGCAGATTGTAGAGTGTGTGCCTAACTTCAGCGAAGGCCGCGACTTGAACGTTATTCGTCAGATCACTGACGCAGTGGAGAGCGTTAAGGGCGTTAAGTTGCTCGACGTAGACCCGGGCGAAGCAACCAACCGCACAGTCGTAACCTTCGTTGGCGAACCCGACGACGTCGTGGAGGCTGCTTTCAGAGCAGTGGGCAAAGCCGCTCAACTTATAGATATGCGTCAGCATCACGGTGCGCATCCGCGTATCGGCGCCACCGACGTACTGCCGATTGTTCCGGTGAGCGGCATCACGCTTGAGGAGTGCGCAGAGATTTCGCGCCAGCTCGCCAAGCGCATCGCCGACGAACTCAACATTCCGTGCTATTGCTACGAGGCAGCGGCGTTCAAGCCGGAGCGCAAGAACCTTGCCGTGTGCCGCAAGGGCGAATACGAGGGCATCGCCGAGCGTATCGACGACGACGCTGAGGCGCCCGACTTCGGCAGACGTCCGTTCGACGAGCAGGTGGCTCGCACTGGCTGCACCGTCGTAGGAGCACGCGACTTCCTCATCGCCGTCAACTTCAATCTCAACACTACGTCTACACGCCGCGCCAACGCCATCGCGTTCGACGTGCGCGAAAAGGGTCGCCCCATGCGCGAAGGCAACCCCATCACCGGCAAGAAGCTCTGCTACGCCGACGGCACGCCTATCATGAAACCCGGCACGCTGAAGTGTACGAAGGCTATCGGATGGTATATCGACGAATACGGCATCGCTCAGGTGTCGATGAACATCACTAATATCAATGTAACGCCGCTGCACAAGGCGTTCGACGAGGTGTGCCGCTGCGCTCAGAACCGCGGCATACGCGTTACGGGCACAGAGATTGTGGGTCTCGTGCCGGAGCGCACCCTGCTCGAAGCCGGTCGCTACTTCCTCGCTAAGCAGCAGCGCTCGGCAGGCATCCCGAAGAAGGATATTCTCAACATCGCCATCAAGTCGCTCGGACTCTCCGACCTCAAGGAGTTCAAGCCCGAGGAGAAGATTATAGAATACGTAATGGCGGCTGGCGAAGAGAAGCAGAACCTGCTCGTAGACCTCACCGTGAAGGGCTTCGCCGAGGAGACATCGCGCGAGAGTCCGGCTCCTGGAGGCGGATCGGTTTCGGCATACATGGGCGCATTGGGCGCATCGTTAGCAACGATGGTGGCTAACCTTTCGAGCCACAAGCCGGGATGGGACGATCAGTGGGACGAGTTCGCTGCCGTTGCCGAGGAAGGCATTGCGCTGCAGGAGCGTCTGCTCCACCTCGTTGACGAGGATACAGAGGCGTTCAACCGCATCATGGCTGCCTTCGGAATGCCGAAGAACACGCCTGAGGAGAAGGCTGCACGCTCGGAGGCTATACAGACCGCAACACTCTTCGCTACGGAGGTGCCGCTGGAGACGATGAAGGCTTCGTACGAGGTGTTCGACGTTTGCCGCAAGATGGTAGAAAAGGGCAACCCGAACAGCGTGTCGGATGCTGGCGTGGGCGCTTTGGCAGCGCGCGCAGCTGTGCTCGGTGCTGGAATGAACGTGAAGATTAACGCCGGTTCGCTGAAAGACCGCGAAAAGGCTGAAGCTCTCATCGCCGAGGCTAACGAGCTTATAGCCAAGGCAAACTGCGAAGAGGCAGAGATTACAAAGCTCGTTGAAGAGAAACTCTAAAACCTAATAATATGACATTTGCAGAAGAGATACGCTTGGGCATACCTGACTTCCTTCCCGAACCGATGCCCTACGACCCGAATATAAATCATGCGCCGAAGCGCAAGGAGATACTCAACCACGAGGAGAGGAAGCTGGCGCTGCGCAACGCCCTGCGCTACTTCCCGAAGGCGCTGCACGCACAACTGGCGCCGGAGTTCATCGCCGAACTCGACACGTACGGACGCATATACATGTACCGCTATCGCCCTACATACGATATGTACGCACGCCCCATCGACGAGTATCCGCACCGCTCCGAGCAGGCTGCCGCCATCATGCTCATGATTCAGAACAACCTTAACCCCGAAGTGGCTCAGCATCCGCACGAACTCATCATCTACGGAGGCAACGGCGCCATCTTCCAGAACTGGGCGCAGTACCGACTCACGATGAAATATCTCAGCGAGATGACCGACGAGCAGACGCTCGTGATGTACTCGGGTCATCCGCTCGGACTCTTCCCGTCGCATCCGAACGCTCCGCGCGTAGTGGTGACGAACGGAATGGTGATACCCAACTACTCGAAGCCCGACGACTGGGAGCGCCTGAACGCTCTCGGCGTGAGCCAGTACGGACAGATGACTGCCGGATCGTACATGTACATCGGCCCGCAGGGCATCGTGCACGGCACAACCATCACCGTGCTCAACGCGGCGCGCAAGCAGCGCAGCGAGAAGGGCGGACCGCAGGACATTCGCGGCATGCTTTTCGTGTCGTCGGGTCTGGGCGGCATGTCGGGCGCTCAGCCTAAGGCTGGCAACATCGCCGGCGTGGTGAGCGTAGTGGCAGAGATTAACCCACTGGCGGCGAAGAAGCGCTACGACCAGGGCTGGGTGGACGAACTGCACGACAATCTCGACGAACTCATACCTGCCATAAAGCGCAGCGTGGAAGAGAAGCGCACGGTGTCGATGGCTTACGTGGGCAACGTGGTAGACCTCTGGGAGCGTCTTGCCGACGAAGGCGTACACGTGGACATAGGCAGCGACCAGACCTCGCTCCACAACCCGTGGGCAGGCGGCTACTATCCTGCCGACCTCACGCTCGAGGAGTCGAAGACGATGATGGCTGAGAACCCCGACGAGTTCCGCAAGCATGTGCAGGCGTCGCTGTGCCGCCAGGTGGCTGCCATCAACCGCCTCGCCGCCAACGGCATGTACTTCTTCGACTACGGCAACGCATTCCTCCTGCAGTCGAAGCGCGCAGGTGCCGACATCTGCACAGAGGACGGCAAGTTCCGCTATCCGTCGTACGTGCAGGACATCATGGGACCGATGTTCTTCGACTACGGATTCGGTCCGTTCCGCTGGGTATGCACATCGGGCGACCCTGCCGACCTTGCCAAGACCGACGAGATTGCGGCACGTGTGCTTGAGGAGATAATGAAGAACTCGCCCGACGAGATAAAGGGACAGATGGCTGACAACATCCACTGGATTGTGGAGGCAGGCAGAAACCAGCTTGTAGTGGGTTCGCAGGCTCGCATCCTCTACGCCGACGCTGAGGGTCGCGCGAAGATTGCATTAGCGTTCAACGAGGCTATACGCAAGGGCGAGATAACCAGACCCATCGTGCTCGGACGCGACCATCACGACGTGTCGGGCACCGACTCGCCGTTCCGCGAGACAAGCAACATCTACGACGGTTCGCAGTTCTGCGCCGACATGGCTGTGCAGAACGTCATCGGCGACTCGTTCCGCGGCGCTACATGGGTGTCGCTGCACAACGGTGGCGGCGTTGGCTGGGGCGAAGTGATAAACGGCGGCTTCGGCATGGTGATAGACGGTAGCGCAGACAGCGACCGACACATCAGCGAGATGCTGTTCTGGGACGTGAACAACGGCATCGCACGCCGTGCCTGGGCACGCAACGAAGGCTCTATCCACAGCATAGAGCGCGAGATGCAGCGTTCGCACGGACTGCAGGTCACGATGCCGAGCATCGTCGACGACGAGATTATCAATCTAATATAGTAATATCAGGGGGTGCACTTGTCTCAAGTGCACCAACCAAGAAGAATAGTGCTAACAGACATATTGGTGCACTTGAGACAAGTGCACCCCCTGAATAGGCACCTCCTTAGACAAGTGCACCCCTTCCTCAACAACCAAATAAGAAACAACGACAATGAAAAAACATCAGATTTCAGCCGAGCATCTCTCAATCGAACGTATTGGCGAGGTGGTTTATGGCGGCTACAAGATAGAACTGAGTGACGACGCGCAGAAGCGCATCGTGGAGTGTAGAGAATATCTCGACCGAAAGATAGCGGAGACCACCGCTCCTATCTACGGCGTTACGACGGGCTTCGGCTCGCTCTGCAACGTGAGCATCGGCGCCGACGACTTGGCGCAGCTGCAGATAAACCTTATGATGTCGCATGCTTGCGGCACGGGCGACCGTGTGCCTAACGACATCGTGAAGATTATGCTGCTCTTGAAGATACAGTCGCTAAGCTACGGCTTCTCGGGCTGCCAGCTCGTAACCGTAAACCGACTCATCGACTTCTTCAACAACGACATATATCCTGTGGTATACATGCAGGGCTCGCTCGGCGCATCGGGCGACCTCGTTCCGCTGGCTCACCTTACGCTTCCGCTCGTCGGTCTCGGCGAAGTGGAGGTAGACGGCAAGGTGATTAGCGGCGAGGAGATGCTGCAGAAGTTCAACTGGCAGCCTATCCAGCTCGCATCGAAAGAGGGTCTGGCGCTGCTCAACGGCACGCAGAACATGGGTGCGTTCGCTGTCTGGGCGCTGCTGCAGTCGCATCGTCTAAGCGATTGGGCAGACAAGATTGCGGCTATGTCGCTCGACGCCTACTACGGACTCACGGCGCCGTTCACCGACGCTGTGCATCAGGTACGTCCGCATAAGGGACAGATCGTCACAGCGGCTCGCATGAGAGAGTTGCTCGCAGGCAGTGAGATTGTGGAGAAACCGAAAGCGTACGTGCAGGACCCGTATTCGTTCAGATGCATCCCGCAGGTTCACGGCACGGTGAAGGACACCATTGCATACGTCGACTCCGTAATTGACGTCGAGGTGAACTCGGCAACCGACAACCCTACCGTTTGTCCTGCTGACGACCTCATCATCTCTGCCGGCAACTTCCACGGCGAACCGATTGCCATGCCTATGGACTTCCTCTCGATAGCCATGTGCGAACTCTCGAACATCTCCGAACGCCGCATCTACAAGCTCATCAGCGGCACACGCGGTCTGCCGAGCTTCCTCGTAGCAAGTCCGGGTCTGAACAGCGGTTTCATGATTCCGCAGTACACAGCCGCATCGGTGGTGAGCCTCAACAAGTCGCTCGCTACGCCGTCGTCTGTAGACAGCATCCCGTCGAGCCAGGGTCAGGAAGACCATGTGAGCATGGGTGCCAACGCAGCCATCAAACTGTACAAGGTGGTGCTCAACACGGAGCGCGTGCTTGCCATCGAACTCTTCAACGCGGCTCAGGCTCTCGAGTTCCGCCGTCCGCTGAAGTCGTCGCCAGCTGTTGAAGCTATCTTCGAGGAATACCGCAAGGTGGTGCCGTTCATCGTGCGCGACGAAGTAATGTATCCGCACATTGCTAACTCAATCGAATTCTTACGCAAGTAGCTGTTAGTTGAGAATTGAGAGTTGAGAGTTATGATATGTTTTGATATAGAACCATTTGCTTGGTTTTAAAGGTAATCATAACTCTCAACTTTCAACTCTCAATTCTCAATTTATAACAACTCTCAACATAAAAAAATAAAAATGAAAGTATTAATCAATAATATAAAGACTCTCGCTGGCATCGAGCATGCGCCGAAGCTGCGCTTGCAGGGCAAGGAGATGTCTGCGTTCAACACTATCGACGACGCGTGGCTACTCGTAGAAGACGGTCGCTTCGCTGCGTTCGGTAGTGTTGCCGACGGTATGCCGACAGACAATATCGACGAGACCATCGACGCTGAAGGCGGAATGGTTCTGCCGTCGTGGTGCGACTCGCATACGCACATCGTCTTCGCAGGCAGCAGAGAACGCGAGTTCGTCGACAAGATAAACGGACTGAGCTACGAGGAGATTGCACGGCGCGGAGGTGGCATACTCAACTCAGCCGACTTGCTGCACAACACTTCTGAGGACGAGTTGTTCCGCCAGGCGATGCAGCGACTCGACGAGGTGATACGCAAGGGAACGGGCTGCATAGAGATAAAGAGCGGCTACGGACTGAACCTCGAGGACGAGCTGAAGATGCTGCGCGTCATACAACGCATGAAGGAGGCGTCGCCTGCAAAGATTGTGTCTACGTTCCTCGGAGCACACGCCGTGGCGCGCGGCATGACGCAAAGCGACTACGTGAAGCTCATCATCGACGAGATGATACCCGAAGTGGGTCGCCAACGCCTCGCCGACTTCATCGACGTGTTCTGCGACCGTGGTTTCTTCACGCCTGAGGAGACGGGACGTATGCTCGAAGCGGCTGCCCGATGGGGCATGCGACCGAAGATTCACGCCGACGAACTGGCTTCGTCGGGCGGTGTGGAAATCGGCGTAAAGCATAGCGCATTGTCGGTAGACCATCTTGAGAGTATGACCGAAGAGGAAATCGATATTCTGCTTGGCAGCGAGACGACGCCAACTGTCCTGCCCGGCACGTCGTTCTTCCTCAACATGCCTTACGGCAAGGGCCGCAAGATGATTGACGCTGGCTTAGGCATAGCCGTAGCGAGCGACTACAATCCTGGTTCAACGCCGTCGGGCGACATGAAGTTTGTGGTCTCGCTTGCTTGCATCAAGATGCGCCTGCAACCCAACGAAGCACTCAACGCCGCAACACTCAACGGCGCCTACGCTATGGGCGAAAGCCACAACTACGGAAGCATCGCGAAGGGCAAGGTTGCCAACTTCTTCATCACTACCCCGCTACCGTCAGTCGACTTCATTCCGTATGCCTACACCACGCCGATTGTGAAAAAGGTGGTGCTCGGCGGAAAGGAATTTTGAATTGTGAGTTTTTTTGCGTAACTTTGTAGTCATTATACTATAAAGCATTCAATAATAAAAAACCGCAACAGCACGATGGAAGACTTCATACACCTGCACGTACACACCTACTACTCCATTCTCGACGGACAGTCGCCTGTGGAAAAGCTTGTCGACAAAGCCGTGGCTAACGGCATGCGCGGCATGGCTATCACCGACCATGGCAATATGTTCGGCGTGAAAGAGCTGTTCAACTACTGCAACAAGATAAACGGCAAACTGAAAGACCAGGGCAAGGAGCCTTTCAAGCCAATATTCGGTTGCGAGATGTACGTTGCGCGCCGCACCAAAGCCGACCGTGTCAAGGAGAAGGGCGATGCGGGCGGCTATCACCTCATCGTGCTTGCGAAGAACTACCACGGATACAAGAATCTCATCAAGCTCGTCTCGCGTGCTTGGGTGGACGGTTTCTACTCTAAACCGCGTACCGACAGAGCCGACCTCGAAAAGTATCACGAGGACCTCATCGTCTGCTCTGCATGTATCGCCGGCGAGGTGCCGGCGAAGATACTGAAGGGCGACATACCCGGTGCTCGCGAAGCCATCGAATGGCATAAGCGTGTGTTCGGCGACGACTACTATCTGGAGCTTCAGCGCCACGAGGTGAAAGATCCCAACCAGCGCGCCAACCGCGAAACGTTTCCGCTGCAGCAGCGTGCCAACAAGGAGATTCTGAAACTCGCAAAGGAGTACGGCATAAAGGTGGTCTGCACCAACGATTGCCACTTCGTCGACCAGGAGAACGCCGAGGCTCACGACCACCTGCTCTGCCTCTCTACCGGAAAGGAACTCAACGACCCTACGCGTATGCTCTACTCTAAGCAGGAGTGGTTCAAGACGCGCGAGGAGATGAACGAGATATTCGCCGACGTGCCCGAAGCGCTTTCCAACACGCTCGAGATATTAGATAAGGTGGAGACCTACTCCATCGACCACTCGCCTATCATGCCGTTCTTCCCAATCCCGGCGGAGTTCGGCACGGAGGAGGATACCCGCAAGCGCATCTCGCCCGAAGAACTCTTCCGCGAGTTCACCACCGACGAGAACGGCAAAGAGATAATGTCTCACGAGGACGCCGAGAAGAAGATAAAGAAGCTCGGCGGCATCGACAAGCTCTACCGCATCAAGTTCGAGGCCGACTATCTTGCGAAGCTCGCCTACGACGGAGCGAAGCGTCTCTACGGCGAACCGCTCTCCGACGAGGTGCACGAGCGAGTGAAGTTCGAGCTGCACATCATGAAGACGATGGGTTTCCCGGGCTACTTCCTCATCGTGCAGGACTTCATCAACTCGGCTCAGGACGAGCTGGGCGTCATGGTAGGTCCAGGCCGTGGATCGGCAGCCGGATCGGTTGTCGCCTACTGCTTGGGCATCACCAAGATCGACCCTATCAAGTACGACTTGCTGTTCGAACGTTTCCTCAACCCCGACCGTATCTCTCTCCCCGATATCGATACCGACTTCGACGACGACGGACGCGGCAAGGTGCTCGAGTGGGTGGAGGACAAGTACGGACACGATAAGGTGGCGCACATCATCACCTACGGCACGATGGCCACGAAGAACTCTATCAAGGACGTGGCTCGTGTGGAGAAGTTGCCGCTCGACATATCCAACCGTCTCTGCAAGGCAATCCCCGACAAGTTGCCAGACGGAATGAAGATGAACCTCACCAACGCCATCAAGTGCGTGCCCGAGCTACGCGAAGCCGAAGCCAGCGCCAACCCGCAGATGGCAAACACCATAAAGTACGCAAAGATGCTTGAGGGCACCGTTCGCGGAACGGGCATCCACGCCTGCGGCACCATCATCTGCCGCGACACCATCAGCGACTGGGTGCCTGTGTCTACGGCTGAAGACAAGAGCGACCCAGGACATAAGTTGCTCGCCACACAGTACGACGGACACGTCATCGAGGAGACCGGACTCATCAAGATGGACTTCCTCGGACTCTCCACCCTGTCTATCATGAAGGAGACCGTCGAGAACATACGCCTCACCCACGACGGCTTCACGCTCAACCTCGACACAATACCTATCGACGACGAACTCACATATAAGCTCTATCAGGAGGGACGCACCATCGGCACGTTCCAGTTCGAGTCGGCTGGTATGCAGAAGTATCTGCGCGAACTGCGTCCTACAGTGTTCGAGGACCTCATCGCCATGAACGCCCTCTACCGCCCAGGCCCTATGGACTACATCCCCTCGTTCATCGCCCGCAAGAACGGCAAGGAGCCTATCACTTACGACATCCCCTGCATGGAGAAGTATCTGAAAGACACCTACGGCATCACGGTCTATCAGGAGCAGGTGATGCTCCTCTCGCGCCAGCTTGCCGACTTCACCCGTGGCGAGTCCGACGCTCTGCGTAAGGCGATGGGTAAGAAGAAGAAAGCCATCGTAGACGCCATGAAGCCGAAGTTCATCGAGGGCGGCAAGAAGAACGGACACGACCCGAAGGTGCTCGAGAAGATCTGGGGCGACTGGGAGAAGTTCGCTTCCTACGCCTTCAACAAGTCGCACGCCACATGCTACTCGTGGGTGGCTTACCAGACAGCATACCTCAAGGCGCACTACCCCGCCGAGTTCATGGCTGGCAATATGAGCCGATGCCTCAACGACATCACAAAGATTACGAAGCTCATGTCCGAATGTCAGGCTATGGGCATACCCTGCCTCGGTCCTGACGTCAACGAGTCGGAGCAGAAGTTCTCTGCCAACAAGAAGGGCGAAGTGCGCTTCGGACTCTCCGCCATCAAGGGCATGGGCGAGGCTGCTGCCACCAACATCATCGCCGAACGACATAAGAACGGACAGTACAAGGACATCTTCGACTTCGTGCAGCGTGTCAACCTCTCCGCCGTCAACCGCAAGGCGATGGAGTCGCTCGCTCTGAGCGGCGGCTTCGACTCGTTCGGCATCCGCCGCGAACAATACTTCGCCCAGAACGCCAAGGGCGACACCTTCGTCGAGACACTGCTGCGCTACGGTCAGGTATACCAGTCGGAACAGTCGTCGATGCAGAACTCGCTGTTCGGCGACATGGGCGGTGTAGAGATACAGACGCCGCCAGTGCCAGAGTGCGAGCAGTGGAGCACCATGGAACTGCTGAAGCGCGAACGCGAGTTGGTGGGCATCTACCTCTCCGCACATCCGCTCGACGACTACGCCGTCGTGCTCAAACACATGTGCAACCTCAATTGCACGCAGATTGGTCGCGAGATGGACAAGAAGGCGTTCGCCTCAATCGAAGAACTCACCTTCGGCGGCATCGTCACCTCCGTCTCTCAGCGCTGGACCAAGACCAACAAACCGTTCGGCATCGTCACCATCGAAGACTTCGAAGGTCAGGGCGAGCTGGCACTCTTCGGCGAGGAATGGACAAAATGGCAGAGCATGCTGCAGGAGGAGTATCACGTCTACATCACAGCGCAGTGCGTGCAGCGCTTCCGCAACAACCCCGATGCCTACGACATGGTGATAAAGAAAATCGAATTCCTCAGCGACGTGAAGGAGAAGTCGATAGAGAAGTTCACGGTATACATGGAAGCAACGATGTTCAACGACGCACAGCTCACCGACCTGGAGACAACGCTCAAGGGCTCCGACGGCAAGGTGCCACTCTACATCAACATCCATGACGCCAAGAACAACACCAACATACAGCTCTACAGCCGCAACATAACGGTCGACGTGAACAAGAAACTGCTCACCTCGCTCGACGAAATGGCAGAATTGGGCGTGCGCTATGGCATCAACTAACAATTATCAACAGATTGGCACAGACTTTGATATATAATCATTATCTGTAAATAAGATAAGCTGCATCTCAACAATAAAAATAAGTGGCCTTATTTTGTATTGTCTTCGATTTGCATTATCTTTGCATCGCATTGTCATTAAATAAAGAATAATCACTAACAAAAAAACGAATACAACTATGGAAGTAAAAATCACAACAGAGAACATCGAACAGTACAGAACTGGCGATCTGCCATTGGTAGTAGACCTTTGGGCTACATGGTGCGGTCCTTGCCGCATGATCGCTCCTATCGTTTCTAAGCTCGCAGAGGAGTACGACGGCAAGATCGTTGTAGGCAAGTGCGACGTAGAGGAGAACGACGACGTAGCAGCAGAGTACCGCGTACGCAACATCCCGACACTGCTCTTCTTCAAGGGCGGCGAACTCGTAGGCAAGCACGTAGGTGCCATCACAGAGGGCGACCTTCGCAAGAAGTTCGACGAACTCGTGTAATCCCAGGGGGTGCACTTGTCTCAAGTGCACCAATTTGCCAGTTAGTGCATTCTACATGGTTGGTGCAGTTGAGACAACTGCACCCCCTTATACAACGTCGAAACAGCCGACAGGTTATTTCGGCGTTTTTCTTTTGCCATTATTAATGTTCCAATTCTCCACTTCCAGCCTATAAATTGCTACAAAACGACATCAAAACCAACAAAAAGTTTGTCACTTCCATAAAAAAGCGGTAACTTTGCACAGAATATATGTACCCGTGCAATGGCTCATGCGGTGCATTCGACTTTACGACAACCGATTATCAACAACTAATTTACACATACCCCCAACCAAACAATGATTAAGAAGATAAAGAAACTGAAGAAAATACGCCTTCACCGCGAAGGAACCGACACACTCGTTTATGGCTTCATCGTTATTGCGGCAATCGCATTGCTGCTCTGGCGCTTCATAGACAGCAAGGTGCCGTTCTGGTGCTTCACCGCAGTCATGGGCACCGTCTACTGCATCGTCATCAACTTCTTCCGCTGCCCCATCCGCTTCTTCCCCGAAGAAGACACAACGGGACTCGTAGTAGCGCCGGCAGACGGACGCATAGTAGTGATCGAGGAAGTCGACGAGGATGTCTATTTCCACGAGCGCCGCATCATGGTGAGCATCTTCATGAGCCTCTTCAACGTACACGCCAACTGGTTCCCCGTTGACGGCAAGGTGAAGACCGTAGCCCACCACAACGGCAACTACCACAAGGCATGGCTCCCCAAGGCGAGCGAGGAAAACGAGCACGCCGACGTAGTCATCACCACCCCCGAAGGCACCGACATCCTCTGCCGCCAGATAGCAGGCGCAGTGGCTCGCCGCATCGTCACCTACGCCAAGGCAGGCGAAGACTGCTACATCGACGAGCACCTGGGCTTCATCAAGTTCGGTTCACGCGTCGACGTCTATCTGCCGCTCGGCACAGAGATCTGCGTCAAGATGGGACAGCTGACCACCGGCAACGGAACTATTATCGCCAAACTCAAATAAGATAAAGAATGGCTAACTTTATAACACGCAACATACCCAACACCCTTACATGCGGCAACCTCATTTCGGGTTGCATCGCAACCGTAATGGCACTCGGAGGCGACGCACGCTATGCGCTGATATGGATTATCATCGGCGCCGTGTTCGACTTCTTCGATGGCATGAGCGCCCGCTTGTTCGGCGTCTCGTCGCCCATCGGCAAAGAGCTCGACTCGCTTGCCGACGACGTGACGTTCGGCGTAGCGCCCTCGGCAATAGTCTTCGCCCAGTTGAGCGTGATGGAATACCCCACGGTGCTTGCCAGCGTAGAGCCGTACATCCCCTACTGCGCATTCCTTATCGCAGCCTTCTCAGCCCTTCGCCTCGCGAAGTTCAACCTCGACACACGCCAGACCACCTCGTTCATCGGCATGCCCACACCTGCCAACGCCCTCTTCTGGGGTTCGCTGCTCGTCTCGCAGCCCACACTCGTCGAGTCGTCGGCATGGATGATACCCGCAATACTGCTGCTCGTAGTGCTCACAAGCCTCCTGCTCGTAAGCGAACTTCCCATGTTCGCCCTTAAGTTCAAGCAGTGGGGATGGCGCGGCAACGAGCTTCGCTATTCGTTCATCGCCCTCTCCGGCGTAGTCATCGCCCTCTTCGGCGTAATCGGTGGCATGTGGATAGTCATCACCCTCTACTTCCTCACCTCCGTAGTGGCAGACATCGTGAACCGCACACACGCAACGGTCGACATCGAGAAGTAGAGAGCATCAAGAGAGTGAAAACGGATTGTAGTACCTAAAACCCATTCCTATGTCATTCATCGGACTATTTCTGAAAAGCATATTTATCATGGTGCTTATGATTGCCGTCTTCCTTATCGGCATCATCAGTTTCCTCTATCTGCGCGTGAAGCGCATGACGAAGCAGTTCCGCAACGGCACCAACTCCAACGCCAACCGCAACAACACCCGACGCCAGCAGCAAAACACCACATCAGGCAGCACGAAGCGCCGCAGCGCCGAGTACGACGACGGCGTGGTAGTAGAAGAAGAACTCTACGACGAGCGCTCACCGCGTCAGGCTAACCGCAAGATTTTCGCCAAAGACGAGGGCGAATACGTGGAGTTTGAGGAGGAAAAGGAAAAGGAAAAGTAAAAAAGTAAAAGAGTAAAAGGTAAAAAGGGTTATATAATACACTTTTGTGTTTTTATCTCCCATCTACCATTTTTCCGCCTTTTTCCGCCGCAACTTATTGATACTCAAATACAGCGAGGGCTGGAAGATACGTTTTCTATCTTCCAGCCTTTGCTTTTATCTACCAGCCAGAGTAAGCGTATTTCTATAGACTTAATACGCTGGTTTATCCAAGCATCGGAATATCCCAAACGTTTGTAGTCAACGATGGCCTTAACCCGTGACAATTTGTCACGGTTTCATTACCTTCTTTTTTGAGTCTCTGCTTCAGCTTTCTCCAATAAGCATTGGCATCTTTGCTATCAGTCAGCACACCGCACACATCCACAATGGAGAAATACCACTTCTCCTCTTTATCGTCCCATACAGTGCGCACCTTCTTTTCTTCAAACAGTTGAAGAGATTCCTTCTTCGTCATATTCTTTTTTCTATTTCATTATCTTGTTGCCAATCAATATTATCCTTCCTTAGAAGGTCTGCAACCTCAACTATATCCTTTACTTAACCGGGGTTGTCACATTCTCCATATAGATAATCTTATCACCCCATCCGTCTCCGAAGATGCTCGGCGAATGAGTAGTGATGAGTTTCTATTTCTTTAATTTTGGAGTATGCCATAACATCGTTTGTTTACAGTGCCCACCTTATTCAAGCAAGCACTCGTTATTAATGATACGTATGCAAAGTTAATAAATTTTCCTCCCAAAAGCAAGGTTTCGACCGAACAATGTCCACCAATTTGTTTCTGACGGCGGAGATTGATTGCGGCGAGGTGCTTGAGGATAAAGACATAAAAGGATAATAAAAACCCATCCGTGCGGCTCGTGGGGCTGCGCAGAGGGGATTAAACTTTTGTTATATCAGCAGCCCACAAGATACACAAATACAGCGAAGGCTGGAAGATACGTTTGTTATTTTCCAGCCTTCGCTTTTATCTACTAATCGGAGAGGGGTATCTGCCAGGCAAGGCTTTGTCACTTTACAATCTCTTTCACTCGCTCTTCAATCTTCTGCCACGGCTGATTAAGATTTATAGTTCTTACGTGGATATGATGATTGGTATCGCCGTAAGTATAAGAGAAGTCGAAATCTTCATTAACGGTAGGATAAACCAGCGTGCCGTCTGCATTCATGGTTTCAGGCTTATGCGGATTCTCTTGATTCATCACATAAGAAAGAATCTGCGAGAGATGTTCTCTTCGTATCTTTTTGTTACCGTCATATTTAGACACCAATGCTTCCCGATAATACTTTGCATCAAGTATGTGTTTCTTGTTGGTTGAAGGATTAAAGAGCGTTATATCGGTTTGCATCACTGGCAATACTCTGCGTGCTTCCTCCACTTGCTCCTTAAACATCATGCCATACGGAGTGAGTTTGAAGTCTATTTCTTCGCGATGCGCTTCTGGATACTCCTCCTGGCAATGCTGCTTACAGAAGTTCATTAAAAAACGCTCAAAGACGGCATTCATACAGAATTCGTCCTCTGTAAAGTCAATAAATTCGTACTTACCTTCCTTGTTCTTATCGGGCAGTGTGGATTGCCAAATCAGCTTGCAGACATTTAGAACCAATGTGTAGAAGCGGTTGTTGCGATTAAGTTTGATGCGGTCGAAGGTTCTTGCTGTCACATTCACCTCTTTCAAATGCGGAAACTTACTCGCTATCTTTCTTACCCTTTGCTTTACTTTTTCGTCAAGGCTATCCAACCTCACAAGACGTTTCAGCGTAGAATAAATGAGCTGATTGATGAGCACATCGTTTGTCAGTTCGTCTATTGTGCAGATAGTTTTGCCTTGTCTGTATCTATGGCTTTTCAATGTCTCCGCAAGATTCAGTTTCCCTCTTATGCCCTCCACCTCTTGCTCTCTGAACAGATATTCCTGCACAAGTCCTCTGCGCAACAGCCGCTCACAGGCATTAGTAAGAACTGAAGCCAATAGGTTTTCGAGCGAATGGCTGTGTTCGCCATCCACTTTCACCTTGTTCAGCTGGTCGGTAACATCCCAAGCGTAGCAAAGTAGGTAATAAAGGTTTTCAATCGGTATTTGAGGAACCATTTCAGAATTTCAGTTTGTTACAAATCTGTTCGTACTTGCCATCATCGTCGAAGCAGACCTCACGAATGTACGGGAAAAGTTCGTATTCGCAAATGTCCTCCCACCATGTATAGAAGTCGTCACATTGGTCGGTATGGCAGAAGTAGCTATGCCCTATCTCCAAGCCTCTATCTATTTCAGCTAACAACAAGTTTGCCGCTTTCACCTTGTCGACTATCTGCTTAGCGTGTTCCATGCTTATGCCATTTGAAACCATGAAATCTATAAACGCATCGTTGAATTCGGGCGCAATCGGACAGAATCTGAATCGGCGGCGCAGAGCGTAGTCAACAATAGCCAGCGAGCGGTCGGCAGTATTCATGCAACCTATCAGATACACGTTGTCGGGAACGTAGAAACGTTCATCGTTTTCGTCGCTATATGTCAGTTTTATGGCGAACTCCTCCTTGCGTTTGTCGGCTTCAATCAGCATCATCAGTTCGCCAAGAATCTTGCTTATGTTGCCTCGGTTTATCTCGTCGATGATGAACACGAAAGGCTCGTCGGGCGAGAGTCTTGCCTTGTCGCAGAAGTTAAAGAATATTCCGTTTCTGCGCTCGAAACCTCCGTTAGTAGAAGGTCGGATGCCTTGCACAAAGTCCTCGTAGCCATACGACTGATGAAACTGCACCATTTCTATATTCTGGTTTTTCACCGCTCCAATAAGCTGATAAGCCACCTTGCGTGCGAGGAAAGTCTTGCCTACACCAGGTGCGCCTTCAAGAATGATATTCTTTTTCGACTTCAGCAGACTGACTATCTTCTGAAACCGTTCTTCGCTGATGAAAGGCTTGTCAGAGTCAGAATTGAAATCGTACTCCTCAAACGCCTCTTCTTTATAATCATCGCCATCCTGGTCTTCATGTGGCGCAAGCGGGTCTTCAGGATTCATCCACCAATCGAAGAAATCCATGTATTTCTTGAAACATGAAGAAGGTCGATGGTGACTCGTTGCCTCACTCTTTTTCATGAAGCCCTTGTCAGCACGCAGAATAGTTTGCACCTCCTTTGCCGTCTCCGCATCGGGTATTTGATATAAAGAATTGTAGTCCTCAGTAAGTTTTGAAAGGTATTTCGGCAGAATATTGTCTATATCGCCAAGAATGGCTTTCGGATTGGAGTATCTTTCAACGAAAAAGCCGAAGCCTATTTCGTGTGCCTCTTCAATAGTAAGGCTGTCGAGAACACGATAATTCTTGAACGTGCCGAACTTGTCGCGGTACTTTCTGATTGTTTCGCAGTTATGTATGTAATTCTCCTTTTTACCTGCTGAAACCAAACGCAATCTCAATGCGTCGTAAATATCTCGTCCCCAAGAGTTGAGAATTGGGAAAATGGTCGGGAATAAACAATGCAGAACTTGTGAGATAACTCCTGCTTGCAATCCCTGTAGAGGTTTGTTCTTTATCGTAGAGCCTACCAAAGCATATAGTTTGTCCTCCGGCGTGTTCATTGCAGTAACAAGCATAGCAATAAAGTCTTTCGCTGTCGCTACATCACTACAAACAGCTGTAATAGAACGGAATCCCGTACCGAACATACCCCAGCATCCTTCCTTTGCATCTTCCTGCGTATGCTCATATTCTCCGTCTATCGACTTCTGATTCACAACATCCATCAACGAAGCAATTCTTTCCTTTACCTCGGCATCAAGATGCGAAGCGTAGACAAGTTCTTTCTTCTTATCGTTCAAAAATGTCCACGTACCGATGGGTATCATCAGCACCAAGTCCAAATCTTTCAGGTCGAGAAGTGCTGTGTCTACGTTGGCATAAGCCTTCACACACTCGCGCATTACCTCATAGCAGCCGTCATACTTGTCGGCTATTATATCTTTTAGGGTTTCGAGTTTGTTCATATCTGTTTTGATTATCAGATCTAAAAGGATCTAAATCCCTTTTTCAAGATCTAAGGTTTTCTAAATAATTTGCTTGTATCTATATGATCTACGACCTTTACAGCCGATAAATCGTATTGTATAATTTCAATTTGAATCGCTTATGGAAAAAGAATGGATTACAACCTCCGAACTGCTTGGTTTTCTTAAGTCGCACCCCAACGACGAGTTCACCTGTCGGCTCTATCTCGGTTATCGGCTTGGCTCTACCCACTATTGGTATTGGGACTCGCAAGAGCGAACGTTTATGCACACTCGCGATTGGCCGTTTTCGCCCGTCAGCGAGAGCGAGGTTCTTAAGTGGTATGGCAAAAGCCGTTGGAGAATTGAGCTATGAACCACCCCGTAACTATGGCGCTGCTGCTTGTAAAGGAGCTGCGCAAGCTCGACTTGCTCGAAGAAGTGATTCTTGCAAACGATATTGGCTGCCTGCGCGTCTGCGCTCATTGTGGCAAACTGATGAACACGGGATGGTCGTGTGCCGATTCGCCTTATTGTTCCGACCGATGCTTGCATGCAGACAATCCAGACATTGATTTGAATGAACTGGCAAATAGAACTGATGCCGAACTAAATGCTTCCGATGTCTTTTGGACGACGTGGGAAGGTTAGCTGTCTGTTGGTTGTCACGCTTCTTTTGTCTGATTACAAAATTACTAAAAATATGCGAACGAACGCACAAATCTTCTATTAATATTCGGTTTGCTGCTGCGGAGGCTTTTTCCTATGCTACGAACGGTGGCGTGCTCTGCTCGTTTACTTTCACTCGCGTGTGTGGCATACTATTTGCTACAGCCCGAAAATGGTCTATTTTACCGCTCAGGAGTGCGAGGAAAATGAAGAAAGAAAGGGGCGGACGGATTTTTGAGGGGTTTTAAAAGTGGCGTTTTTAGGGCTTTGCAAACTTATCGTGAGACTTTACATGGTAATAGCTATGCTTTTACTGGGTAAAACCTATGCTTTTACATGGTAAAAGCCCACGATAAGTTGGCAAAAAACAGCGAAAAACTACTGAAAAACATGGAAAAAGTGAGGAAAAACCTAAATTTTGGACAAAATCGGCTTGGAAGGGGTTGGTTCGAGGCGGCGAAAAGGCTCGGAAAGCGCAGCGGAAATCTCTAGAATGAGGATTTGCGCGGAAGTCGGGTGGTCAATATGGCGTGTGCAAGTTACGGGGTTGGCGGAAAGAATTTTACTGCGAATTTCGATGTGGGTTGAACGAACACGAATATCAAATGAGAAGAGGCTCCCACGGAATGCACGGAACACACGGAAGTTGGCTCCTATATCTGTGAACATCTGTGGCATCTGTGGGAGGATATTTCAGTAGGAAGGTCTGTGGGTTCTGTGTGTTCTGTGGGAATTGATGTTCTCCCACAGATGGCACGGATTGACACAGATGTTAGGGTGCGAAGGAACTTAACGCGGATTAAACAGATTGAACGGATTGCAGGGTGCGGAGAGAATCCGATAAATCAGATGAATCCGTTGTGAAAAAATATATTGTTAGGGTGCGAAGGAACTTAACGCGGATTAAGCAAATGAGAAGAGGCTCCCACGGAATGCACGGAACACACGGAAGTTGGCTCCTATATCTGTGAACATCTGTGGCATCTGTGGGAGGATATTTCAGTAGGAAGGTCTGTGGGTTCTGTGTGTTCTGTGGGAATTGATGTTCTCCCACAGATGGCACGGATTGACACAGATGTTAGGGTGCGAAGGAACTTAACGCGGATTAAACAGATTGAACGGATTGCAGGGTGCGGAGAGAATCCGATTAATCAGATAAATCCGTTGTAAAAAAATAACACAATATAGTTTTTGTTTTCAATGCTTTGAGCGATAGTTTGGAATAGTTTTCGTAACTTTGCATATAGAGAAACGAACTCTGAACATTGGGAGAAACGAACTCTGAATATTGAAAGAAAAACAAACAGCATCATGCAATATACAATAACAGCACCCCAGACTATTAACGCTACTATCGCGCTGCCGGCTTCGAAGAGCATCAGCAACCGCGCGCTTATCATTCATGCGCTGTCGTGCGGCGACATACTGCCGCAGAACCTCTCGGTCTGCGACGACACGGAGGTGATTATCGACGCGATGCAGCGACGCCCGTACGAGATTGACATCAAGGGGGCGGGCACGGCGATGCGCTTCCTCACGGCGTTCCTCGCCACACAGCCGGGCGAGCATGTCATCACGGGCACCGACCGCATGAAGCAGCGTCCGATAGGCATCCTGGTGAACGCGCTGCGCTATCTGGGCGCCGACATCGAATACTTGGGCGAGGAGGGCTATCCGCCGCTGCGCATCAATGGGCGCACGCTCGAGGGCGGATACATAGAGGTGGCGGGCAACATCAGTTCGCAGTATATCTCGGCGCTGCTGATGATTGCGCCGACGCTGAAGAACGGACTGCAGCTGCGCATCACCGACGGTGCCATCTCGCGTCCGTACATAGATCTCACGCTGTGGATGATGCGCGAGTACGGGGCGGACGCCGACTGGAGCGACGCGGACACCATCACGGTGAACGCGAAGCCGTACGAGCGACACGAGTACACGATAGAGAGCGACTGGAGTGCGGCGGCTTACTGGTACGAGATGCTGGCGCTGCGGGGGAACGACGAGTCGGAGGTGCGCTTCAAGGGTCTCATGGACGCGTCGCGTCAGGGCGACTCCATCGTGAAATATATCTTCTCGCTACTGGGCGTGAAGACAAAGTATAGCACGGTAGAGGGCGAGCGCTTCCCGACGGTGAGCATAAAGAGTCACCTCTGCATGCTGCCGCGCCTCGACTACGACTTCAGCAGTGTGCCCGACCTGGCGCAGCCGGTGGTGGTGACGTGTGCTCTGCGCGGCATACCGTTCCGCTTCACGGGTCTGGCTACGCTGCGCATCAAGGAGACCGATCGCATCGAGGCGCTGAAGCGCGAGCTGCGCAAGCTGGGCTTCGTGCTGCGCGACGAGAACGGCGACACGCTCATCTGGGACGGCACGCGCTGCGAGCCGACGCTGGAGCCTATCGACACGTACGACGACCACCGCATGGCGATGGCGTTCGCGCCGGCTGCTATTATGTTCCCGGGGCTGCGCATCAACGAGCCGCAGGTGGTAACGAAGTCGTACCCACAGTTCTGGGCAGACCTGCAGAAGGCTGGGTTCGAAGTGAAAGGGTGTTGAGATGGTGAAAGGATGTTGTGGTGGTGAGATGGTGATGTGGTGAGATTTGCACAATAATTTCCGCTTAATCTGTGGTTAAGTTCTGCGCACACTGACCATCTGTGCAGATCTGCTTTCTATGTTAAAATCCAAATGTTTTGACCATTATTTTCATTTTAAGCT
>OIXA01000145.1_pt1 | contig 97442 bp, 169 predicted proteins | sample 1587721 | NCBI WGS metagenome assembly OIXA01 (sample SAMEA3888900, study PRJEB22519) | human gut metagenome | biome: human gut; feature: human-associated habitat; material: faeces | place: Denmark | collected 2013 | reverse complement strand
TAGGTAATGTAAAAGGTGGAACTGATAAGGCATCATATATAGGTGGCAAGTGGAATACACAATAGTGTTTATCTAAAGCAACAAACTAGGATTAGAATATATGCGGTAAACCTATTACAAATAGTGGAGATACTGGTTACTCTCCTGCAGCATGTTGTTGTGTTGCATATTCAACACTTGGAACTAAACCAGGTGACTGGTACTTACCTATGCCTGGTGAATTATATCAGATTTATGCAAATAAAGCAGCTATATATGAAAAGAGAACTGCTATAAAAGGTAGTGGTTTCAATGGCAACTATTATTGGAGTAGTAGAGTGAACTTGTATGACGATGAGTACTATATCTATCTCAATTATGGTGAATTAAACGCCTGCGTTAAGAAAGACGACAGCACCTTTGTCTTAGGTTTCTTAGCTTTAGAAGTATTTCCAAAGGAAGCCTAACCTACATAAAATATTTATAAAATATATGGGAGATGAAATATGATTTCATCTCCCATTTTCTTATTTAAAAATAAGTACATTATTCTTCAACAAAATTACATTCATGTTTAATTACCAGTTAAATTACCATTAAAATCAACACGCTGTTTACCTGATATAATGTTATAAAAAGTTTTATATGGTATTTTATTCCATCCACAAATTCCACCATTCGTATAAAGATAATTAAATTCTACTTCAAAGTTAATATTATCTTTCTTGTTTAAATCAACATATTTCTGTAAATTTACCATTGCTTCTTTTGGACCCATATTAAACCATCTTTTATATTCAGCAGGATCTGAAAGATCTGGAAGTATCGTTGTTTTAGGTGTTTCTTGTTTATCTATAATCTTACATCCTTTTAACGATTCTTCCATACGCTTTTTTATTTCGTCTCGTGTTTCCATGTTATCTCTATATTATTATCTTTTCGTAATTTAGTTACAAATTTATTTATTGAATCAATAGAATCTCTTTTTCTGATATATTCTTCATATGTAGGATTTGGATCTTTACCAGTAAATGGATTAAATGGTTTAAAATTCAAATTTAAATATCTTTTATATTCTTTGTAATCTTTGTAGTAATCTATATCTTTTGTTGATTTAAAATGATTCAACCATAAATTACATTCATCCCATACATAATCTTCATTTAACGGTAATTTATCCTTTTTATTTTCATATAATTTAAGAAAATCATTTTCACGTAGTATATAGCAACAGTAAAAAGGAATACGAGCATTCATTTCATCTGGATGACTAAGTAATTCCATCATAGCTATCTTAAATGCAGGTTGATGTTGTCTAGAATATTCATAAAAGTCATCACGCTCATTAATACAAACTGCTAACGATGAAGAAAATAATTCGGCTTTATATAACCTTTTATATAGATATTTAATTTTATCTATAACAGCTCTATTTGTTTCCATTATCATCCAATTTAAATTTTTCAAGCAGAGACTTAATTACTCTAATATGTGCTAAATCATCTTTTGTTAAAATCTTTACAGTTTCACCTATTGTAGGAAGTTCTTGCCCACATGCATCATTAATTTCTAATTTTTCTTCACATATCCAAAGATTATCATTATAATCTTCTGGAATTTTATCAAGAAATTTACTGAATTCAGCATATGCAAGTCCTAAAAGTTTTAATTTATATTCATGGTCTTCACATTCCTTTTTATCATTAAATGTCTTTCCATCAAATGCTGTATATGTTATAATCATATAAATAAATATTTTAAAGTTTATATATAATAAATTAAAATGAAATATACCTATAAATTATTACATAAATATATTCCACGGTTAAATAACTTATCTGATATGTTGTTAAATCCAAAAGAAGATAATGATGAATTTGATGATATTATAATAGGTGGATATTTTTATCCAGATGATAATAAATCTCAAATTAATTTAACATCTGATGGACTTATTAGAGATAACATAGATAAAGTAAATGCAAATAATAATTACTTAGCTTCATTTTTTGGCGATAATGTCATGAATAATGAATTATCATCATATGATGATAAAATAAATTATATCGGTAAATGGACTAGTAATATAGATGCAAATGCAAATATTTACTATGTAATTGTAGATAATCAAATAAGAAAAATCATATTCAGTAAACCAATTGAACCAACATCAATGCAAGATACATTCGGTATTATCTATATTATCGAAGATGATGGAAATATGGTTTACTGCCAACCAGATGAAAATGATATTTTATTTGATAATCTACCTGAAGCAAAAAAATATATTAAAGAACAAAAGGAATTATTTAATCCTTTAACATAATTAAATTATTCTGTACTCTTTTCATTCAGTATATTATTTTCAATAATATATTCAATTGCAGATTTTAAGCAATCTTCAAATGTTTTACAACCATAACCAATTTCCCAACAGTTTCCAAAATACTTATCTGATTTTGATTTATATCTAATTTGTACAGAAAATCTATCAGTATAAATATTCGAATTAATAATTATATTATGTTCTTTATATAACCATTCTTTTACATCAAAATATGTAGGTTTATAATAAGCATCACAATATTGCCATCCATCAGAATCTTCATATGGCAATGTATAATATAATGATTCATTATGATCATTTCGTATACACTTTGTAAGTGGAAACTTATTATCGAGTAACCACTTACAAATATTATCATCTACTGTATGAGTAAAATAATTCATATCAAATTAAATATAACGTTCACATTTATTCAAAAACTCATTAAAAGCACTTTCTACCTTATCTCTATCAGTCAAAATAAACGCATCATACATTTTCTTTAAATCCTCATAGAGACACTTCTTAATTCCTTCTCTCTGCGTAATATTTAAATCCATATCTAATAACTGTTTTAATTAATGTTTATAATGTTTAACCAATAAATTGTTTTAATTTTTAATCTCTTTTAACTTATTTAAAATTTCATCTTTTGTTATATAAGGATTATCAAAGATAATATCCAAACTTTTATCAAGATATTCTTTAATTTTTGGTCCAGGTTTAATATTAAATACATTCATAATATCATTACCATTAACAGGTAATTTATATTCAAACATCTTAATTAAATCATTACAATTCATTCCTTTCGAAATAACATCATGAATTGATTTTAATTTATTATTATTTGATTCATATATTACTATCATGTTATATACATCAAAGAATATATTTAATGTTTTACATTTATATAACATTCGTCTAATATCACTGTCTGATGATTGATTATTAATTTTCGACATATCATAATATACATTAATATAATTCATTATTGTATTAATTTCATATGTAGAAAATTTAAGATTAATTAAATCTTCTTTAACATTAGGATTATTAATATTAATTAATGCTAATTTTAAATAAGGTTTATATGTCTTATCTAAATCAATAAAATGTCCTGGAATATTATGAATACAAGGGAAAATAAATTTCATTGCATCAATGTCAAATAGATAATTAATACCTAATTTTGAATTTGATGTATTCAATATTTTCATGAGTTCATCCTGTATTCTTTCTTTTGAAATTATAGATAATCTGCCTATATTTTTCTTCATACTGTTGAATACATTTTTATCTATATTCCAACCAAGTTTACATGCAAATCTTACACATCTCATAATGCGAAGAGGATCATCAATATATGTCTGATCCGGTTCACATGGTGTTACGATAATTTTATTTTTAATGTCATCAAATGATCTGTTTGTAACATCAATAAATTTACTGTTTGAAATATCATAATAAATTGCATTAATCGTAAGGTCTCTACGCATGCAATCCTGCTTAAGTGAACCAAATGTTGTATCTGGTTTTCTTGAATCTGATGTATATATTTCAGTTCTTGTTTGTACAACTTCAAGTTCTTCATTAGGAAAATCCTTTAGTCTGAACATAGCAGTTCCATATCGAGGATATGTCACAACAGTTCCTTTTGTGAAATTATTCTTTTCCAACCATTCTGCAAATTTAATACCACCGTTTTCCAATGAAACAACAAGATCTAAATCTTTTATATTATTTCCTAAAATCTCATCTCTACAACATCCACCGACTGCAAATAAATTGTTTTCAAATTCAGATCCTTGAATAATTATTCTAAGACAATCTTTAATTGCCATATATGTTTTTGTATCCATTCTCTTATAATTATTAAGTTATATTTTATACGAAGATACATATTTTATTTGAAAGAAAAAAGAGAATACAGAATTAAATCCATATTCTCTTATATATATTAAATTAAAACAATAAGTTCTATAACTGCATCATAATATGCGTCTTTTTCATTGTTAAAAAATTGACGTGATTCTGGAAGATTATGCCCGATATTTCCGTTTGCAGTTTCACCAGAATATACAGATTTCTTACCAAATGAAATAATCCATTCCCATTTATTATCATCTATTTTATTAATGTTAATATAAATTGATTGTTTTTTGAAATAATCGATTACTTCTTCTGCATTAGGATTATAAGCCAATTCTAAATGATTATAATGTTTCTATAATTCATTAGTAGATTCAACTAATGTTCCGTCTCTGTTTACCATATATCGAGTTTTATCGATATTATAGTTATGCTTTTTCAGTAAGAATGCAATTTCTGGTTTTAAATATGTTTCTTTATAATTCATTGTTATAATTCATTATTAGAAATTAGTTCCTGAATTATGATTAACAATACCATTAGCAGAAATATATGTATGTGTATCTTTAACAGTAATGTCAATCACCGGATTGTTAATTCCTGATTTGAATATACGGGCAATCTTTATTTTATTAAACTTAATTTTCTCATTAATGTCAATATTAATGGTACTCATTGTAAAGATTTCATCTCCATCATGAAGTTCTTCTGCGGTTTTCCATGATGATTCCTTCTCAAACTTATTCTTATTTACCAAGAATCTATGTGTATTTGAACATTCGATATGATCACCGTTTGAAAGTGATACATAGTATGTAGGTTTTTCAAAATTCCATACATGCTCTACTTCATGGTAATCACCATCATGTGATAAAACTTTATCACCTACTTTAATTTCAGACATCAATACAAGTCCATCCTTTACAATAATTTCTTCATTTGGCAATAAACAACCACCATTTAAATTAGTCTTCATATATAATTAAATTATGTTATTTTCTTTTAATGTTTTGTATGTTACGTTTTTTAATTTTGTATAGTAATCAGATTATGTATAAATTTCATATATCAGATATATGTTTAAGTATTTATTTTATTAATAATTCTTTACCAATATTTCTGTTATATTACCACGTCCGTTTCCTTTTGAATTGATGGATCTTTTTGCATTTACTCTAATTATGTTATAATCTGAATATAAATCGTCAAAAAACGTATCATTCACGTCGGAATTTTTTGGATCAGAATTACTTAACATACAATAAGCGCAATCACTAGTCAATACATCAAACCATACTTTTAAATCTTTTTGGCTATCATCATTAAATCCTGATTTTGTATATGACGTAAATGCAGATGATTTAGTAATAGGTCTATAAGGTGGATCCATATAAACAAATGCATTTTTCATATACATTCCTTTACCTTTGAAAAACTCATCATATGTACCTGTAGATATTTGAACATTGTATTTAATGAAGAAATTATGTACTGCATTAATATTTTCTTCATCACATATACAAACATTTACATTCTTATTCCATGGTACATTAAATTCACCTTTTGAGTTCTCCCTGTATAATCCGTTAAAACATGTCTTATTTAAGAATATAAATTCAGCTGCATGTAATACATCTGCATCTGGTTCCATATTCATATCATATATATTGAATGAATCACGTGTATTATAATAAAACATTTTCGGATCTTCAGATTTTCTATATTCTTCCTGTATTGTTTTTAATTGATTAATTAATTTCAAATGTTTATTTTTTACAACTGTATATAAATTTGTCAATTTATAATTTAAGTCATTTATAAACACATTTTTTATATTAGGTAACTTGGGAACAATATAAAATAATACTGCAGCACCGCCAATGAATGGTTCCATATATGTGTTAAAATGTGATATGTTTTGTGGAAGATTATCATTTATTGTATTTAATAATTGGGTTTTTCCACCTACCCATTTGATAATTGGTTTTGCATTCATAAAAATATAGTTATATATATTATATAATTATATCAAAAAATATGCTGTTTGTTTTATTTGATAAATAACATATAAGAAAAAACTATTAAAAATTATGAATAAAATGCAAAAGAAAGCACTTTATGAGAATATCATGAGAAGTGTATCAAAGGCTATTAAAAACGTTTGAATGAAGATAACGACTATGAAGATTATTCATATAATATCAATGTGTGTCTTGATAAAATTGGTGATGAAAGTTTGAAAGCTGAAGTTATTAATAATATTCAACGAATGTTAGGAGATATTCTTAAAATAGTTGGATTATTAAATGATGGCGATATTTCATATGATGAAGTAAATTCAGTTTTCACAAAGATTGATAAAACGATTAGTGGACGTTAAAAAATATAATAAGGAATTAGAATATTGGCAAATTCTAATTCCTTATTTTTTATTTATAAAAATGTGATATGTTTTGTGGAAGATTATCATTTATTGTATTTAATAATTGGGTTTTTCCACCAACCCATTTAATAATTGGTTTTGCATTCATAAAAATATAGTTTATTATATACAAAAAGATTAAAAATGTTTTATATATAAAATGTATCATATAAATCTACACATATAGGGTGTACCGGTTCATAAGTAAATACAGCATCAGACCAATTTGGATCTTCAAAAAATCTATATTTTAATTGAGGATATTTATATAAATCAATTTTTAATACAGCAATTTCTAATTTATTATCAAAAATATAAGGTTTTACTGAATCTATATATTCTGTTGTTCCCACTTTATAATATAACCGTTTTGCATAAATTTCAAATATAGACTTATTTAAAATTTTTAATTTATTTTTTGGAAATAAATAAATTCTTTCTGGATGATTAGATCGTTTATTTCCTGATTTTGGTATTAAACCTGTATTTAATATTTTATTATATTTAGATGCTAATGTTATATGGTATAAGATACCATTGCATTTATTTTTTACATTATCATTATTATCATCATATATCTAATCAAACTTATCATCTTTTGATGTTATTTCTACAATATATTTTGGTTCTATCTATAATGATACCTAATTACTTTCTATATCTTTCTAACATATTGATATAAAATATCCGCATTTATAGATATACTATTTTATCTTATTATAAAATAAATCATATTCATCAAGATACAAAATTATTTGTATAATTTTTGTATTTGTATTATTAATAATAAACTGATAAAACATATCAGAAATACCTGTTTCTTTAATAAATGATTTAATGAATATATCATTAGGATACGTATATATTAATCCTTCATTGATTGAGTCAATATACTTATCATATAAATTATAATAAGAATTTATATTTATATACGTTTGTATATATGTTTCATATAAATTAATAAAATTCTTCTATAATGGTGTTTTATTTAATAGTAATGATTCATTTAATTTACATCGCTTATATATAAAATTTGTAGGATTTAATTTTTCATGCTCATGTAATTGTTTAAATTTTAAATATTTGTTTAAGTATTCATTAAAACTAATATAATTCATAAATATGATTTTTTATTATTTATATTGTTAAAACACTATAATTTATTTTCAATAATAAATATGAAAACAAAGTTTTTAATTAAATGAAATTTCCAAGAAAATTATCTAAAGAGCGTTTAAGCCTACTTAGTCCAGAGGATAGAAAAATATATGAATATGAACATTCAGGTTTATGCCCCGAAATGAAACAGCTTCAAGAATCTAAGAAAAAGAAACGTATATATAATGATGAAGGTAATATTGTTCCAAATATATGTCCAAAATGTGGTGGTACTGTTGTTTTGAAAATACAAGGAGAACCTGTATATGTATGCAGTAACTGCGATACATATTATGGTACAATGCCGTTTAATCTTAAAGAATCTGAAGATGTTATTGATAATTCTGATGATGAAATAACATATGAAGATATTCAGGATATAAAACTTTCTAATGAATATAGCGAAGAAGAGAAACGTCAAATAAAACAAATGATGGATGAGATGTTATTCGAATCATAGTTTGATGAATTATTTGATAAGGAGCTTATTGCTGAAGTTGGTTTAGATGAATATAATAATATCAAAAAGAATATTTTTGAATATATTATGAATGATCCAGATCTTCATACATTAAATGAAGCTGAAGGTCATGCTGCTGATTGGTGGATGGATTGTTCTTGGATTTTGAAATTAAGTGCGGGTTTGTTAACAGGTTTATTAGGTATTATTGCATGGTTATTTATGAAAGGAAAAGATAGATTAGCGATGATGAAACTTAAGCAATATATGAATAAGCTTGTAGAGTTAACAGATTCAGGTGTAAATAAAAAACGTCCTTGGTATTCATTTTTATTACCTGGTAGAAAGAATAAACAAAATACAGGTGATTACAATAAATCATGTTTTAGAACTATCTAGGAAACTGAAGAAAGAAATATGGCATGTTTGTATACACAATGTATTCACAGATTAGGTTTTTTATCACCTTCATTAACTAATTTTAATAGTATAACTTCAGGTGATGAGCCGGCAGATGATTCAGGTTTAGGTAAATTTTTTGATATTGTAAATGGTGTTTCTAAAAAAGGAGAAGATGCTTATATAAATGAAGGTACAAAAAAACTATTACCAATTAAGGTAAATGAAAAACGTTTTAATAAGTCATTATTAAAGTTACCATCATTACCAACAAATTATGCAATGTTAATGTCTAATATTGATTATCCTACAAAAGCAAATGAAAATCCAAATGGTTCATTATTCATGAAACCTACAAAGGAAATTATATAGGATAAAGCTTCTGATATAGGACTTAAATATTTTAATGAACATGTGAACTTAGATGATATTGTAAAATATGAAACATTAAAAAATGAGTCATATATGTTATCTTTAAATAGAGTATTATCATTATTTGAAGTTGAAAATGAAGAAGGACTGGATAAAACCAAAGGTGTATCATTAGGAGGACTATTAACAGGTGATAAAGATCCAACAACCGTATTAGGAAGTGACATAGATTAGGAAACAATGAAACGTGTAGAAAATGAAGTATCTGCATTTAATGGTAATTTAATAGATGCAATTGATAATTATGTACGTAGTAGTATACCTATTGTAATAACATTAATGAAATCAATTTGTGGTAATAACGGTATTAAGGAGATGAGCAATTTTGCTCAGAAAGTATCTGATATGAATAATGCATCAGAAGGTAATATGGATAAGTACATGAAGAAAGAAGATGCAGTATTAAAACAAATAATGGATAATGAATATCAAAAGGATTTAAATGGATGGAGAGAATTTAGTGAAACTGCAAGAAGATCAAGCGAAATTCTATCATGGACATCATCTGATTAGTTTATATAGAAATTAGGTATAACAGACAAGAAAAAATTAAAAGAATTTAAAGTCCGTGTAACTGATAAAATAAAAAATACTGATTCACGTAATAAAGATTTAGATCTTGTAATTGCAAAATATACATCATATAGTAAATATGATGAATTGAAAAAAATAGCAGATTCTTTAAATTTGGAAGAATCTGTATCAGTATTTACGTATAATGATAAGTATAGTTATGCATATAATTCTCTATTTGAAAATGAACAAATTAAAAATAGTGATGAAATTATTAAATAGTTAGAAGACGGAAATGAGCAAACATATAAGTTTGTTAAAGACAATTTAACAAGAGAAATTACTGGAATTATTACAAGTTATGGTAATCCAGAAGAATGGTATATAATTAAAAATGCTCGGGATCGAATGAAAAAATTAAAAGAAAAGGCAGATAAAGAAATTACTGAAAAAATAGGATTAATATGCAGAACATCATAGTCTGCATCGTCAACATTAGGTGATAAGTTTAAAGCTGCACTGTCTAAACATCCTGTTCGTGCTGCAAGTCTTCAAAATATATGGGCACGATATGCAGATGATTTAGATGATAGAATAGAATCACGTATTCGTTCAATTACAGGTGATAATGGTAATAGTTGTATGTATAAGTCTATATAGGAATTTTTGACTGTTCAATATCCAAATTTGTTAGCTGTAATGCTTTATTATAAACAGATATTCTACCTTATAAAACTATATACTGATAAATATCCTATTACAAAAGAATCTTCAGATGAATTAAAGAAACAGCAAGAAGAGCATGAAACATTATATACATATGCGTAGTTATTAAATATATTGAATAACTCAAAAAATAATTAAAATTAAATTAATATAAGTTATGTTATAGCAAATAGATAATATAATATATAATGTAGTATATCATAATATGTTATCAACTGATTTATTCAATGAATTTAGTAATATTATAAATGAATTAAATGATGATAACAATACAATTGTAGATATAAAAAATAAGGCAATTAAATTAAATTAGTTTTTAAGAAAATGTAGAATAACACCATTAAATATTTACTTAGAACCAAATAATTTAATAAATGAAAAAATTTCACAAATTATAGAAAATAATATATTTAAAAATAATATATAGTTAAGTCAAAATGATATTTCAAATATATCATATAAAACTATAATAAAATATATTATATAGAATGAAACTACAGAAATCGATAAAGATAAATTATATGATATTGAACCAATAACTGATGATGAAATGAAATAGTTTATTGATACATTTAATAATATGATTTCTCAAAAAACGTTAATAAGTATATTACAATTTATTTTTTATAATAATTTTATTTCATGTTATAATAAATTAATTGATGATAAATTTTCATAGTTTGAAATTCCAATTAATATATATAATGCATTAGGTAATAAAGATGTATAGGATAATATAAATACATAGCGTTATAAAGATATATATTCAACATTATTAGAATTATTAAAAAAAGATGATGAACAAGAATATATAGATTATTTCAAATAGAATATTTCAAATATAGATATAAAAGAAGGTATTAAAGATGTATTCCTTAAAAAACAGATTTATGTAGATAAAGATGTATTTAAAACAAATAAATTAACAGTAAGTAAATTCTTAGAAAATATATAGAATTTAGATGTAATAACTAATGAATAGTTTACAAAATGGAATACATTATTATCAGAAACTTTAGTATCAATAAATATAAATTCAGAAGAATTAAACAATAATATAGAAAAAATTAAAGAATCATTAAAGTCAGATAAAGTATCTGTTGTTATAGATGAAAAAACAAGAACATCAATACTATGTAAAAAAATATTTGAATTATTTTATACAACACCTTCTGCGTTAAAGACATTAAATGGACGTGATACAAAGTCAGGAAATAAGTATAGTGTTGGAGAAAATATTATTAAAGAATTGTAGGAATTATTCAATACTAATTTACCAGATATGGACATTCAAATAAGTAATAAAGATAACAGTTTCTTTAAATCATTTAATCTATTAGTAAGTGATGATACTATCAATATTTTTAAATTTTTTAAAAATCTTAGTAATAAAATAAACGGTTCTAATATATTTAATGTATATACAATTATATTAAATTATATTTCAAATAATAAACCATATCCAGCATTATCAGTGTTTTATACATTAATGTATTTTATGGATAATATTAAAGTTGAATCTATTTTATATTATAGAGATAATAATATATGTTTATTTGAAAAGAAAGGTACAGAGAATTTAATTGATAAAGCATATAAATATATAAAAAAGAAAGTAGGAACTGATACAAAGTTAACTGATTTTGCAATTAGTTTATATAAGTCAACAAATAATTAGGAAAATGTGCCTGAAGAAAATAAAGGAACAGATGTAGATGGAAATACTACATTAAATGCAACTATAGCCGCTGTTAAAAGAGCAGGATAGCTTGTAATAGATGTAGAGAATAGTTAATTTTTAAAATACATTAATAAATAATATATAAAATATATTTAATTATGAAACAAAGAACAAATAAAAAGTTTAAATCTGTAAATGAGAAATCATGGTATGGATTATTTTATGGTTAGGAACCACGTGATAAAACTAACATAAAGAAAGTAACAATGATACCGACAAATTTAAATCAATGTAAAATTTGTTCTGACGGTAAATCTGTTTATTCTAATTCATAGTTTTATCCAGGAGATATTATAGAAATATGTCCTACAAAATCTATAGATAAATTATCTCTTTATACTAAAGATATGAGAGATATAGTATTTGAAGTTATTCCTAATGAGAAATATGTTATTCCATTCGGTTATTGCCAATATTATGATGTTATAAGTAAATCAAATCCTGATCCAAATTGTGATTATATGTGGGATGAAAATAATAATAAAATAGTAATACGGGCTTTAAATCGAATACCGAAAAATACAAAGCTCGTTTTGAATATCAGAAAATAATTTTTTATAAAAACATAGATAAATAAAATAATAAATAAAAACATTTAAATTCAAGCAAATGAAAAGTTTTAGTACAGTATATAATAATAGTAAAAAATAGGTACTTGAGGCTCGTGAGAAATTATATGAATCTCAGAAAGTAGCCGTTATTAACGTACTTAAAGAGACATATATGATTACTGGAAATATGTCAGATCTTCCTGTTGATCAGAAAAAAGAAATGGCCAAGAAAGTATTTGAATACTGGTCACCTAAAACAGGAATTAATAAAGCAGGTATTAAACTCTTAAATGAAAATATGATTACTCTTAGTGCGAATTCAACTAAGGAAGATATTCGTCTTTATATAGAGAAACAGACTAAGAAAAATCTTGTTGCTATTACAGAAGCATATCGTTCTGGAAATGGTAAATATGTAGTAGAAACATTTAAATCAGATATTGAACCTGCTGTTGGTAAGAAACTTAAGGAAAACTTTATTACAAATACAGTATGGAACCTTATTTCTAACCGTATTAAGTTAGGTCTTGATTAAAATGTTTTTAATAAACTGAATATTCCCACTGTTAACTTTATAAATTATTTTATAAAATAAAAAATCCAAACAATTTAGTATTGTTTGGATTTTTTATTTTTAAGGATTATTGTTAGATGTATCTGGTGCAGACGGAGTTGATGGTGTAGACGGAGTTGATGGTAAATTTACATCAATTGAAGGATCTGCATATAAATTTGCAGTAATTGATATATTTGATGTTTCTCCTATTTTAAGCTCTATCTCTTTATCCATTTTTGCTTCAGTTGCACCTGTATAAGTCCATCCATTCCATTTTATTTTATTTCCATTTTTATTTAATAACACATCAAAATTATATTTAAGTTTAACAGTACATCCAATAGGTAAACTTATAGGACGTGTACTTCCTGGAGTACTATAATATGGTGGATTCTTAACGTTTGATAATTCTCCGTTATAACCAATAGGTAATTCCATAATTAATAATGTTATATAACCATCAAATCGTGAATCTGTACAGAAGAATGTACATGCTATTTCACTCGTACGTTTTCTATACTTTGTAAATATAATATCTACAAGATATTGTTTATTTGGATCAAATTTTATTTTATAAAAATTTTCATTAATTTGCGATTTTGTAAGACCATTTGAAATAGAAGCCTAACCTTGTTTTACATAATTATTTGCTGTGAAATCATACGATGATATTACAACATCATAACTTATTAAATACTATGATGATATATATTGTAGATCTTCATCAATTGATGAACCGATTATTTTTAAGAAATCACAATCAATAAATATATCTGAAGTATATAATGATAATATATTTATATTATTAACCTTATCTTGTAAATTTATTGATGACGTATTTGCACCTGAATTTATTTTATATTTAAATATATTTAGTGTTATGTTATTATTATAACGTGTTCTACATGCACCCTCTACTAATGACTTTCCATCATCTCTATCTGTTTCTGTAGAATACTGTATTGAACCAAATTCTATTATATATATTGGTTCAAATGCTAAATATATTGAAGGCTATGTTTCTGTAGTATGTTCTTTTATTAGAACTCTACGATTATCAATATCTTTTCCAAATAATGTACTACATTGTTTAAATTTATATATATTCTTATTATTCATAACTATTGATGTTTTATAAGCAACATTAAATGGTTTATGCTTTATTGTATTAAATTCTTGATATTGATATGAATCTGTTGTTTTAAATGATATAGGTTCTATATAAAAACTTTGATTTTTATTTACATATGCATTTTGATTCTATGTTGTAGATGTTCTAATAAACGCTTGTGTGAAACAATTTAAACATGTTGTACCGTTTATATATGACTCTGTATTAGTATCAGCATGATATATTAAATACTATAAAGATATATCTATATTATTTAAACCTCTAACCTTCTATTCTATAGTTGCAGAATTTTCATCCTATACATATAAAGATATTATTGTTAATTGTTGTTTATCATTCTTTTGAATATCATTTGATCTGAAATATAAAAACTATTTTATATCATTAAATTTAAATTTCCAAAATACATATGTTTTATTAGAGTTTTTAAATCTAAACGAATAATATGGTAAAGTGTTTGAATGTGTATATGCATTAATGATATAATCTACATCTTTTTCTGCAAGCTACCATATTCCATTTGAATTTAGATAATATAATTCCAGATTTAAATTATTAACATATGAGTCTTTATTTGTTGATGTTAATGGTTCTTTTTCACCTGATGCATATAATTTCACTTTAGCTTCAGTACTAGATATAGTTATAAATACTTCATTATCGCTATTATTTGGAATAGAATATATTATATCTTTTACTAGGTCTTTTTGTTGCTATTTTACTATATCAGCCGGTTTATCTTTATCTGCAGTATTATCATCTGACATTCCAGCTTGTTCAAAAGTTTTAGATATTAATCTTACACAAGTATTTGGTATTATAGTATCATATGGTATGCTATAATAAATATTAATACTAATATTTGAAACTTCTGAATTCTATTGTATTATATAAAAATTTTTACATCTAAGTAAATCTATATCACAATGGTATCCTGATTTTTCATTACCTTTATCTAAAAAATTATGTATTCTTAATGTACCAAATGGTCCAGAATAGTACTTAATAAGCTTACTAATTTCCTCTTTATCCTTATTATTAAATGTTGTTATGTCTGCAGTATTTGCATAATTTTTAATATTATTTTTATTATATAAAGGATTATTTATTATATTTTTAAATTCAGTTTCATCTGTTAATAATAATGATTCATTATAAGGCCAATTTAATGTTTTTAATGACATATCATTAATATTAAGAAAATAACCTGATTCGTCGTCATAAGTATATTTTCCAAATTTATTTGTATCATCTATATAGTCTTTATAGCCGCCGTTATTCTCATCTTTATCCTTATCTTCACATACTGCATTTCTTAAAGTAAACCATATATTTTTCTAGTTATCTTTAGTTTTATCCGAATTATGAATAATATCATTCCATGTTAATGATATAGTTTTGGTTATAGGCGTTGTCTCTTTACTTATATTTTCATATATTACTTTATATTTTAATATAATATCAAGTCGTGTAGATGGTGAAATAGCACCCTATGGTAATGCAGTACGATAATCATGTATTGACTTTATAATTATGACTTCTTTATATAACATAAATGCACCTAAATCACATCTTAATACAGGTTCAATCTGTAAATATGATTTATTTGAAATCTTTCCAAATCTAAATGCGGTAACATAACTTACAAAAAATCTCTATGAATTCGCAAAAATATTTAAATAATATTTAAGCTGATTATAAAAAGATTTTTGATTATACGAATAATTATCATCTTTATTGTTACCTAACCAATCTTTTAATAATGTATCAATACTATTTACACTATTATCATTTAATGTTAAATAGCCGCTACTTTCTGCAATATTTAAAATAGACTATTCTGTTCTTGTATAATTTTCAATGTTTATATTTTTATATGTCCATATAAAATCTCCTAGATACTTATATGCGTCACTCTTTAACTCATTATTAGCTATAATGTTATCAATTCCGGGATATGTTGTATCACCATTTTCATTTTTTACAGGAATAAATAACGGTTGAAAAAATGTTGATAAATTCGTAATACCTTGTTTTTTTAATATTCTAATTATATTTCTTAATGCATACATAACAGTAGCTTCACCTGTAGATGTTCTATAATTATAATAATATTGTTTTTTGCCATTCTAACTTGCTACTATAAATTTAAAACCATATTTACCTATTATTATATTTCCTGGATTTACAACATCACCGGCTTTTATATATTCATGACCAGATATTCCGCCAGGATATAAATCACTAAATACAGCAGAATCACTTTTCTGTACAATTTTCATTTGTTTACCTGTAGTATCTCTTTCTGTAGTTGAATATACGTTATCGAAATAAACAATTTCATATGGTCTTTTTCCAACAAATTTATTATTAGCATCTAACGTGTCTTTAAATACCAAATTCTAAAAAGGCTAAGGCATAATTTTTGATGTATCGAATAATGTATATTTACTATTTTTAGGCCATATGGAATAAGCACCATATTCATGTACTAAGTCATTTAATGTAGCAACTCTGCCATTTATAGGATATTTTGTATTCATATTTCAATCAGTTATTATTAAAATTTGTTCTTACAAAATCTGCTAAGTTCGAACCGTTATATAAACAATTCGAATCTGATAATTTTGTCATTGTACTATTTATAGCGTTCTATATAGTTGATGTAATATTTGCAACCTATGATATTTTTTCAGATGAAGCAATATTTAAACCACTATCTTCACCGAAATACACTTTACCATTTCTGATAGTAACAGCAGTTCTTCCATCTTCTGAAATATATGGTACCATTATATTACCAGTTTTATTAACGATTTTACCTTTATCTATAATACCTGAAGGTATTTTCTTATTTTCAAGATCTCTATAAGACTATCCATCTTTATTATAAGGGTTTAATGTAGGATCATAATATTTAAAACTATGTCTAATTTCTGCTTCATTATCAATTGCATTTTCATTATCATTACTTGGTGTATTGACTTCCATCATACCATATACTTCCTAATCATTTGGTATTTTTAATATATCATCTTTATCTAATGAAAATGGATTTGAAATACCTGAAAACTTTAAAATATATTCAGCTTCATCAATATCACCATACATCGCCATTGATATAAGGTCAGGTCTCATCTAATACTTATCTGCATTTATTCGCATTAACTAATAGTCTTTAACACCTGTTGAATTTTTAGTAAATAATGGTGTAATAAAATTAACTATTGTATTTCCTTTTGAATCTGTAATTGTAGGTTTTTTATCTATTGTATAAGTAAACATTTTAATTAATTCATAAGTTTTCTAGTTGCTGCTGTACCTCTAATCCATGCTCTTGATGAATTATTAGAACCAAAAAATGAAGATGATTTATCAACAATATTGCTAATAGCTGCATCTACGTCAGGTGGAGTAAATTTTGCTATTACTGTATTAGATGTATGTTCATCCATTGCCGGATTTTTTCCTTTATCTATTTTATATGTCTAATAACCATGGGCACCACCGATAGCCATCATTTTTGATGGACTCATATATTTTGGCTGATAAAAATTACTACCTCCCGTAAAATTATCAACTTTTGACTCATAATCAGATGATGCTCTTATCCAGTCCGGTAGCTGATATATACGACCGCTACCTCTATTAAACATAGATTGAATTCCTGATTTATCACGAGGCATACCATGTTCTAATGTGTAAACAACTTTTAACTCAGTAGGAAAATCATCTGGTCCTAATTCTTCTCCTACTTCAACTTTCATATCAGTACATATAAGATTACCTATTACCATAATAGGATTTAAAGGATTTCCAACTGTTAAATGCCAGTTACCAACAGGTTCGCCAGTTAATAATGCACGCATACCATGTATAGATGGCATTGTTGAAGCTTGTATAACTTTAGATCTCCACATCATATTAAGATTCTAACCCAATGAATTTAATTTTTTCGCACCTTTATCTCCAGAATCACCATCACCAACATCATTACCTTTACCTTTTAACCAATCACCGATAGAACTACCATTTGCACCGAATACCATGTTTTGTAATGTGTTAAACATTTCACCTAATGCACCCAATGTTTCACCAAGATATTCACTTAAATGCTTACCAATTTCACTCCATGAAAATGAACCTGTTGAATCTGTTCCAAAACTTTTTATACCTTCAACTGTATGAGATAACGCACCATCTTTACCAAATATTCTACCTGCATATAAATCATCCATAATTCTATTTTTAAACGCAGTGTTTTTAAATGGATACATTTGTGGATGTATGTTAAACCTATATCCACCACCCCAGAATACGGCATCAGCTGATGCCATTTCCATACAGTTTGATAAAATATCAAGCATTGCTGCTTTTGTATTAACACCACCAATAGGTCTGGCTATATATTGACATGTTAAACTGAATTTCTAATCAAATGTAATTCCAGCATCCCTTGCTTTTGTTGTATTAATTCTATTAACAGGACCTTTTATTTTATTACTATAAAGTTCTTCAGATGGATCTACATTTACTTTTGTTAATCTATCAAATGTTGCTTGATCTTTACCCATATTATAACCACCTGGACTTAATAATCCAACAAATTTACCTAATGAAAACATTTTACCTGTTAATAAATTAGCACCACCAATAATATTTTTCATAACATTTGATTCACCTGTAGGAAATCCACCGCCTCCAGTAAACATTTCATCAATAAGTGCATGAGGATCTGAACCACTTTCTCCTTGTACATCATGTACATCAGATGGTATTTCTTTCCATTTAGTACCTGCAGTAAATCCAAATAAAGATGATAACGTATTGCCGGTATCATCACCAAAATAAGTTATAACAGTAGCAATAGGTGCAAATGGTGTTGCAGATTTACCATCAAACATATTAGAAAATTGAAGGTTATCATATACAGGTGCATGATACTTTCTTAATGTAATTAACCTGTTATTAGGTATAACATTCCAATATTTACAAAATACAAAATCCTAAAAATAATAAGGAGTTCTTCCCCATTTATCTTTATTACTCCATGTAATAATATTAGTAGTTGTAGGATTTGATACAGTTAAAACATCTCCACCCTTTTCCATTATATCTCCATAAAATCTACGTGAATTTCGTATATCATACATATGGTTTTCTACCTATATGTCATCACTGTTTTTTTCTGTACTGTTTGATTTTACTTTTACAAGTCCACCACATAATTTAGTTAATGTATATGGGTTAACAATAGAAGCAACACCATATGAATTACCATCATTTAATATAGTATCTCTTAGTTTTTGTCCATTCGAACTATTAGATATATAAAAGTTTTTAGTTGATAACTTAACATCTGGTATTGTTTCGCCATCTTCTGTAACTGTATAATATTTTTCTGATGATGCTGTTTGTTGTTGTCCATTTTTATCAGTTTCTTTTGATTCTTCTTTATATGTTGTAGAACCAGTCATTTTGTCACCTACTGCTTTTTCTACAGTAAATACTAAATCATAAAATGCACCTGCTGCTGTTTCAGAAGCGAATGGAACAACAGTAGGATGATCATCACTTGTTGAACTGCGAGACACAAAACCATCAACACGTGCAAGTCTTGGATCCCATGCACGATATTCTGTTATTTCATCATTTATTGAACCACCCGGTTCAAAACTATCTAATGATTTAGATGAATCTATTGCAGCTTTAAATGTACCATATAACGGACTGTTTTGCTATGAGTATGTAGACGAATTAGTTAATGTTGTCATTTGTGAAATAACTCTATCTAAATCCTCATTTGATATATCTTTATTAAATTTATCTATAAAAGCGTTTTTGTATTGTTCTCCTATACTATTAATATTAAATGCCATTTTGTAAATAATAAAATATTGGTTTTATTATTTATTTCAACATATACTATATTATCAAATAAATAATAAAAATAGAATAAATCTATCATTATGCAATTTAGTTTAAAAAAATATATTAATGAAAAATATTTGACTGAACGTTTATAGTCAGACACTGTTATCCATGATATTCTTAATGATAAAGGGAAGATGTTTACATATTATAAACAACCATATCCTGGAACAATGTATAAAAAAGCATTAGATCAATTTGAAATATTAAATGATATTATTTCTAATACATTTCCTATATATTCAACTGAAGCATATGATTCATATATTTATCAGCATGAATCTATAAAAACAGATGAATAGAAGAAAGCATTACATAACAAATATATGCAAATATTAGAATTATATAAAGATTATACATCAAAATTGTTTATTAAACCAGATCCTTAGGTATTATCTTCTGTAATATTAAGTAATGCTGATGGAACTTTTCCTATGCATAAATTGGATTTATTTAATTTAACAGATGAAAACTTTAAAAAGTATACTGTATCGGATTTAAAGAAAAATAAGGATCTAAAACAATACATTAATGAATATGCAATATTTTGGTTTAATTCTGAAGGTAAAATTCTTGTAGTTTCTGTATATGGCAGAATGGTATTATTTGCTATAGATAATGAAAATATAACATTTGAAGATGGACGTATTTGGCAAAGTTTTCAAACACATAAATTAACACCGGAAATTATTGAAGATGCATGCAGGAAAGATAATCTTATTGTTAATAATTTAACATAGACATTAAAAGACGGAACTGTATTAACATATCCTACTGTTGCTCGTTTATCTCGTGGCGGTGATAAGCGAGAATTATGTGGAATAGGTTTTGTGAAGAATTTTTTAGATTTATCGAAATATATAAATGCATATGGAGATTTTAAAAAGAAATTATAGAAAGTTGGCGCGAATCCATATTCAAAATCAAGTAAGTTAAATAAATTTACTGGTTGGGGTAATTCAAATGATGATTATTTCATTGTTTATATACCAGAAAGTGGGCATAAAGATTATGATGGAAATGTTATATCGACTAAAGATAATGGTAAGCGAAAAATGGATGATTCTAATTTAAAAGGATACAATGAGTTTAAATTTGATACAGAAAAAACACGTCAGAGAAAATTAGATTTTGAAGAACAGCAAAGAAAGATATATAAATGGACTAAAGATATTTTAGGAAAATATCATCCATATGCTGGCGGGAAATCATCAGAACTCTTTGCGTTTGGTAGAAAATTAGAATCATATGATTATGAGAAATTATATGGAACAGATGATTATTGCAATAAAATAGCAAGGGCTAATATTTTGAGATATAAAAAATTAATTGCATAGAATAGATCAAAAATAGGTATTTCTAATTTTAATAAAGAATTAAAGGAAATATTACCATAGTTATAGGCATTTACACAAACAGGTAAAGTATTATGTAATGAAATTAAAAATATATATAGGAATGACGTTATAAAATTTAAATCACTTATGATGTTATATGGTGTATATAGTAAATTGTTAAATAATATGTTACAACAATATGGTAATATATAGATTGCTATATCATCATTTAAAGATACATATGCGAATAATAAGGAAGACGCATATATGTCAACATGGGCGAAAGAATAGAAGTTAAAAAGATGTCAGGAAGATAGTAATCAAATAAAGATACGTATACGTAATATTAAAGAATTATGTAATGAATTATCTTCAATGGAACAAAAAATAAATGAAACATTAAATAATTAATTATGGCAGGTTTAGGAATTGATATTAATGAAATTATAAAATCCGCGTATGAGACAGTAAAGGAAATCCAACAGTCTGCAACAGAGACTGTTGGAACAGACTGTTTATGGGCGCGCGCAACACCTGTCATCAATTCTGAAGATGTTGTTTTATAGGAATATACATTAACACAGGTAGGTCTTGAATGTCCAAAAATAGTTAAAGTTATTGTTTCAAACCCAGACTATAATCCTGGAGAATATACTATTGATTTATATGGTCTTAATTATGTTTAGCCACTTGAAATTAATATAACTATATAGGAATGGCAAAATATGTTTGGAAATAATACTATGCCATAGAAAGGTGATATTGTATATGTATAGATTTATCATAAATTATTTGAAGTATAGTCTTCTGAATTAATTTATACAATAGCAGCATTACCTACATATTATAAAGTTATTTTATCAAAATATAGTCCAAATGCATCTAGAAAAGAAACATAGGAATTTAGAGATTCTGTAGAAGAACTTACAACATCACAAGAAGAATTATTTGGAGATACTATATCGGAAGAAGTAGCAGATGTAGATGCACCAGTAGAAACATCATATAATAATACAACTTATGTAGATCCTCAGAAGGATTATGATATAGATTCTATAGTATCAAATTAGATATTTGGTTCAAATGGGAATCTTATATCAAATGCGTATTATGATTTTTCTATTGCAAATAAAAATATTACATATAATGATGAATTATTATATGAAATATCATCTTCAAGAAACCATCTTATATATTCATGTTGGTGTTTCCTCAATAGTTATATTCAAGATAGTAAAGTAATAAAACTAGTATATTATTCAAAAGATTCTGACAATTGGTATTTTAGAGTTTCTACTTCAATAAAATTAGAATTAGGAGATAATGTAACAATAACAAGAGGAACATTAATAAAAGTTAATGCAGTTGTTGTTGAACTTGATGAATGTGTTGAATCATTAGGTATTGCCATTAAAAATTCTGATATGGCAAAAGCAAATAAGAAATTAACAAAATGGTATGAAAATTCACAATTCTTGAAAATTTATAAAACTAATATTTATAAATTAATCAGAGGTTATGATGAAAATAGTAAAATAACATTTGACGTTCTTATAAGATAGAATGAATTATAGATATAGGTAGGTAATAAATTTAAACATATACCTATTAATTTTGAATTTGATATATGGTCTTATATTATGTTAGATATATCACCTGAGAATACTAGAATATTAATAAGTACACCAAAGGAAGTTGGTGATCGCATAATAGGAGATGTTGTTAAAACAGATACAACTATTGCTTGGAATATATCTGATTTTTCTGTACATGAATTTAGTATAGAAGATATGGGATGTAATATATAGATGTGTAATATCAGATTATATGAAAATGAATATGAAATAGGAGATAATTATAAATTAGATATGTATTCACCAGTAACAAGAAATGAAAGTAAATTGATATTGGTAGATACACCGAATAATCCTAATAAAACACCATTCATTACACCAGTAAAATAAAATGATTAATTAAATTATGGGTATTTTTAGTACATTAAAAGGCATAAATAAAAAGACAAATTCCGCATACAATTTTTTAAAAGGATTTAATTCATTACTTACTGGAGATAGCAAAACAAATGAATTAGAGTAGAAAGTAACTGACAGTGAATCATGGATTTTATCATCTGGACGATTTATGGAACAGAATGAAATCATGGAACGATTTCATATGGGAAATGAATATGGAACAGATATGTCTTCTGAAGTATTCAGATCAGGTTTTGAAGATCCTACTCGACTTATGTTTAAAGTTGAATTCGGTGATTGGGGTTGTTCAGTTCTTGATACAGAAACAATAAAGAATCAATAGAAAACAAGTCTTTATAATAACATATATTATGAAGATTATGATCAATTTCCAATGGGTTTACTTGATTTAAATTTTTTAGAATTTGTTAATACAGAAAATTGGAGTAATCAGGAGCATTATAATACATATAATTATCTGATGAACAGAAATGAAGATGCACGCGCATCTTATATTAAAACATTTGTCCAAGGTCTTTATGAAATATAGAGAAGTATGCCGTATCTGTTCAAAAAAATTACTGGATTAGAAAAGCTGACATCATTTGAACCAGGAAAAGGAGTAAGGCTTAAGGATGCAAAGATTACATTAGAATGCTATGAAGGAATTGATTTGAAAATTCGTACATTATTGGAAATGTATAGGAAAGCTGCATATGATGATGTTTGGCAAAGATGGATATTACCAGATATATATAGATATTTCAAAATGATTATCTATGTATTTGACAGACGTATTTTATAGACTGGTTATAAATTGGATAAATCAACAGGAAATAAAACTGCTCTATATAGTGTAGAGCAAAACGATTTTCCTATATATGCGTTAGAATGCGGTCCATGTGAAATTGATATTGAATCAATATGGGATAATGAATATGCAACTGCATATGATGAACATAAGGATGCTGAAACAAAAATAACAATTTCTGTAAAAAATGTAAAAACTTTCTATTCTAATGGTTTAATGAAAAAGATAGATGCATTAGACCCTAATTAGGCAGATCATAAACCAAATTCAAATGTAAAAAATACAGTTAATTGGATTTCTGATTTTTAGTCTGTATCGGAACGAAATGATTATACATCAACTAATGCAGATAATCATGCTAATTTCAGAACGAGATGGATGAGACGTATGTTTATGATGCCATCTGAATATACTGCGTATTTTGATAAGGAAATTACACATAAAGTTGGTGATAATGCAGATTATGACAAATTATATGGAACTGCAGATGTATATGGTCCACAATTACCGGATAATAGTTGGCATGAAGCAAATGTAAGGGATAATCTTTATACTATAAGTTCATGGAAGGATTTGAAAAAATATCTTAAAAAAGTTATTCATTCAAGACCTGTATTAGTTCGTGATTCTAGAAATCCAGACAGAGATTAGTTCTATAATGATTTATAGAGACCATATGAATGGTCTTATATATATGATCATGAGCAGCTTTTATACGGTCCAGATGTTGTTAAAGCTTAGCAATAGATGAAAAAACGTATAAAGGTAATGTTATTACATATGTTAAGAAATACTTATGTTGTAGGAAGTAGTGCATATTATAATATAATAGATCCAGGTATTATAGACACATCTGCAACTAAGTTAGAACCAAAAATTCAGATTATTGGCAGTGATGCAAGTTTTGGATTAATTGATCCTTCTATTTAGAAAAATCTTGAAAAACCTCAACATAATTATATTCATTTAAATGAGAATTTAGATAAAATATCATAGAATTATACAGAACTTGATGAAAATCTAGATAAACCAGAATATGATTATATAACACCAGAATTTAATTTAGAACATAATGATATGAATTATATTTCTCCAGAAATGAATTTAGATCATAATGATATGAATTATGTAGAACCAGAATTTAATCTTGATAAATTTAAATAGAATTATATTAAGCCAGAGTTTAATCTTAATAAACCAAATCAAACATATGTTGAGCCTGAATTTAATTTAGACCATAGTATTATGGATTATATTAAGCCATATATGAATTTAGATAAAACAGATTAGAATTATGTTTCACCTGAAATGAATTTAGATAAGAATCAACATAATTATGTAGAACCAGAATTTAATCTAGATAAAGTAGATTAGAATTATGTTTCTCCAGAAATAGATTTACATAAAGAACATCATAATTATGTAGAACCAGAATTTAATCTTAGTAAGACTGATTAGAATTATGTTTCTCCAGAAATGAATTTAGATCATAATGATATGAATTATGTTAATCCTGATATAAATGATGATCATAATGATATGAATTATATTTCACCTATTATGAATACAGAACATAATTCAATGACATTTGTAGAACCATAGATTAATACAGAACATAATTCAATATAGTATACAAAACCTGAATTAAATACGGATCATAACGATATGCATATGAGTAATGATTCAACATATATAGATACAAGTAATGCATCAATGAATTTAGTTACTAATAATATAAATTCAGACCATAATTCTATGACATTTATACCAGTATTATAGGATGTAAGTAATTCATCAATGACATTAGTAAATAATCCATAGACTATTAGTAAAGAACATCATAATTTACAACCATTAGAAGGAGATGCAATACCATAGGCACATAATCAAATGACAACAATGGATATGTATATTTCAAAACAAAAATCAGGTTTAATTCCAACAGAAAATGATACATTTAAACCATCTACATTAATGCATAATGTAGAAATTACAGATTAGACAAATCCTACGGATATGGTTATGTTAAATTCTCAATAGACAAATCCAAATATGGTTATGACAATATTAAATTAGAATGTATCTACAGCAAATATGGATATGACACATCTTGATATGAATACTTCTACTTATGATATGGATTTTATTTACCCTATAACTGATACATCATTACCTGATATGATATTAACAACTCCTAATAATGATATATCTATTGCAAATATGGATATGATTCATCTTTATATGAATGTTTCTACGTCTGATATGAAAATGACTAATATTGATTAGATTGTAGAAAATACGAGTATGAAAATGACAGAAGTAATATCAAATTCTTCATTATCTAATATGGATATGACAATATTAAATACAGATTCATCTATACCTAATATGTAGATGACACATACAGAATTTGTTGATAATAATCCTGACATGAGTATGACAGAATTAAATGTAAATGAATATAAAACAAAAATGGAAATGAGTAAACCATTAGAAAATGAAAGTATTATTAATATGTAGATGACATAGAATGTTAGTAATAGTTCAACTGCAAATATTCCATTTATTTCTAATACATCTGTTAATGAAAAACCAGAAATGATAATGAATAAACCTGTTATTAATGATGATATACCTTCTACTACATTATTTGATAATATTACTGATAATAATGATTATAAACCAGAAATGAAATTAGTAAATATTTCAGATGATAAAAAACTTACAGAAAAATTAAAAGCATTAACGTCAATTGATGTTAATGAATTAGATAATATAAGTACAGAAGATATGTTATCTCTTGCAGATATTATTGAATCAACATATGATGAATTACGAAGTAGATAGAAAAATATGAAGTTATAGGATAATAAACCACATATTCCACCTCATAAACATATGAAGATGCAATCAATAAAACAGCCTAAACGAAATACATATATAGTTGATGATATACATAAATTTTAGGATGTTGATAAAGCTGCAATGGATAGGGCATGGCAAGCAAAACAAAATGCAAATTCAGATAATAAATCAACTGGAAATTCCGGTTATGCGATATAAAAATGAAATAGGATAGATAACTGTACTAGTATATCTATCCTATTTTCTATTTTAAGCAGTCATACGGCTCTCCTTTATACGTTGACTATATTCTTTTATATATTTACGACAAAGTTCCGTTACAGGGAAATTAAACGTTGTTTTATCAAATATTTTATTGATAATATAATCAGTTTCACTCAAATTCATTCGTTCATTTGTTATAATAGATGAACAAAGTTCTTTTTGTGTCCATGTAAGTTTCTCCCATATATCTGCATAATGTGCTGCAAATATATCAGTAATACGTCTAGTTTCAAATGATGTATACTTATTGGTATCATTAATTTTCTTAATCACATCATTAAGTATATTAATTTGATTCTGTTCAAACATTTCATGAATATCGTGAATATCATCAAATTCTGTAGATGCATAATTATATGAATCTTTAATGGTAATATCAGTATCAGGAATATAATCTGTTATAGTTTCATATTGAATATCATTACATGGCTCTTTAACGTCTGTTACTTCTATATTTTCATTAATAGTAGTATCATCAGTGGTTTTTTCAATATCAGTAGATTCTTCCTGTGTTACATCAATATGATTAAACTTATTGTTATAAGTAGAATCAAAGTCATATTCATTTGGGAATTTAATAATTCCAATATTATACATCCGTAAGAATTTATCAACAATAACTTTCATTTGTGGTGCATCGTTTTTATGTTTCATCTTTGGTGTAAACATAACATCAAATATACTATTCACAAATTTCAAAATATTATCATATGATATATGTTCATTAAGTAATGAACGGATATACTTTTTTTGATGATCCGAACATTTAGCATATTTATTTTTTGTATCTAATGCAAGAAGACTTCCAAATGCATTTAAGAATTTAGATTTATCTTCTTCCTTCATATCTTCTATATTAACATCAAGATTCTTATAGTATTCATTAAAACAATTAGCAAATTTTTCTTTAGGACTAATAGTTTCGTCTAATCCAATAATATTTCTGATATTATAATCATCAGGAAAATATGTTACTAATATATTAATAATATCATTCGTATTCTTATGATACCAATCATTTTGGTTATCATTTGGAAATTCTACATCAATAATATTCTTAATACTGTTAATATCACCACATAATTTAAATAAATGCATGAATATAATTTTATATATTTGTTTCATATTATGCCATTGAGGAATAATACTATAAATACATTTATCAAATGTTTGAAATATATCTAAATTAGCATTATTATTTGAGCGTAGCTGATTTAAACATGTATTTAATATTTTTTTATTCTCCTCTGACTTATTTGCTTCTTTTACTATATTATCTGAATATCTATTCTTAAATTGAAATATAAATGTAGATAATACAATTTTTAAAGTTTTTACATCAGGAACAGATGCCATTGCAGGGTAATTCTGTTCTTTTATCAGATAATGTTTATTTTGACCAGTTAAATCCTTTACTAATATAATTTCCAAATCACTATCATTTCTATCTGAAATATGATCAGCAAATCGAACTTTTGCACCATAAAAATAATAATATTCAGATGATGTTGTTTTTGAACTTACATGCCGTTCTGGATTTAATTCTTTTTCGATCCAATTCAACAAATATTTCATATATAAATTAATTTTAATAATTACTATTATAGTATATTACAAAGATACACATTTTTATTTAAATATAAAAATATTAAATAATAAAAAAATGAGTGAAAATCGTTATCACAACGACTTTCACCCTTATAATCTATCTTTCCTTTTCTTCTTTTGTGTTTATCTAAGTGATAAACACTCCCTTCTTTTTAATTTGTTTAAATGTTTGTTAATTATCCAAAACCAAAACATTTAAACAGAAATGATTATACATTTTAAAAACCAAGGATAATTAAAAAACATCTTATGTATAATCATATAATCACCATTTTCTCTCTTCTTATTATTTATAAGTCTTAATACTTAAAAAGTCTATATTTTAACAATTTTTTTAACTATTAAGATGTTTCTTCATAGGATTAGAATTTCCAGAAATACCAGGAGTTATTTCCTCTTTCTTTTCGCCCTTAATTGAATCTATAGTATCTGCTGCAATTGATGAGTCATCTGAAATAGGTTCAAGCAAATTGTTTGCTTTCATTTCTTCAACTTCCTCAATTGCCTGTTTATTCCATACAAGCAAAACGAATGTACTACCTGTTTTAATTGTATCTTCTGACTTCAATTCTTTATTTGTAATAACAGAATTATCATCAAGAATGATTACTTTAAATCCAAGTTGACGCATCAACCGATCCTTAATACGAGGAAGAAACTTAATAATGTCATCATCAAGCTGAAGCATACCACAATAACTACGCTCCATATTCTTCTGTTCAACCATAAGTTTTACATCTGTAAAGAATTCTTCAAGCATCATCTTATCAGATTTCAAGATACCATAGCGAGACTTCTTATATGCATCTGCTGCTGAAATAGAAACTTTATTTTCATCAGTAAACAATGTACTTACATCTGCTGCATTTTTCTTATTAAAAAGTTCAAATAATCCCATGCTAAATCTAAATTTAAAAGTTAATATGTTAAATTAATTATTTCTTATATATATGTTTAATAATAAAGTCTTATTTTATCTTAGAAAAATTTTTCTTTTGAATATGTCTCCAATTTAAATCTGATACAATCATATGTGCAACAGTCTTATATGCTACATCAATATTATCAAATACCATATTTGATATAATCATATATATGTCAGATTCTTTATCCATTCCTTCAATTTCAACTTTTTCTATTACACCACGTTCATTATATGAAATAGATTCACCCTCAAAAAATGTTACAGAAATACCATATGTAGAACGAAGAAAATCATAAATCATATAATAATATATTTTATCATGTATTTCATTAAATTCTCTTAAATTCCTACATGCACCTACATTTAAATATTTGTCGGTTTTTGGATATGTAAATCCTATTTCATCAAGGCAACAAAGTAATGAAAATGAATCAAGTTCAACATCACAATTTGTATATCCCATAGCAATAGGATGTAAATCTATATTTGTTCTCATATCAACCAAATTCAATTAATAAATTATTAATACCATGTTTATCAAAAAAATCAGATATTCGTTTATCTATATCTTCTGGAATACCTATATGTTGATTATTATTTTCATCATATATTGCAATATTATTTGACTCAACTGTATGTACAAATTCAATAAGTTCATCCTTATTATGACATTGTTTATCTGTATACTCATAACATCTAAATGGTATATCATTACATAAAAATAGATATGTATTATTTTCAGCTGTATCAAATCCATTTATATCTGTTATAAGAGATAAATCACCTGTACGTTTAGCTTCTTGTAATTTCTTTACAATAAGTGATGTTTCATATCGTGCTTCTTTATATCGTTTAATTGCATCTGAATATGATAATGGAGAAATTGAACTGTCTTTTGTTAACTTAACCATTTTATTTGCGTATTCATCTTCATTTTCACTCATGTATGCACGAGATAAACGTTCATTAATAACACAATCGATTTCTTGATTAATCTCTTCCCGAGACATTGAATCAATACGTTTGTAAACCCAAGTATGACAACTCATATATAATAATTAAATTTAGTTTAAAATCAAACTGTAAAAATAATAATTATTGTGATTGTGTTATTAATGAAAGTTATAATTTACAAACCAACCTCTGAAGATGAGAATACCATTACTTCATTAGATACACATGGACGAATTACCAAACTTCCATCAGGATCATTAATTTCAAATCCTTTACCCCAACATTTCTGTGTAGGAGATATACGAAATTCATGACCATTATCATCAATAATTACAATTGAATCATATTCTTCAAGTTCTACGAACTCATTATTTCTACCAACCTTAATTTTCATATCTTTATATTCTTAATTGTTTATTATTTTATTAACAATACAAAGATACACATTTTTATTTAAATAGAAAAATAATTCATTAAATACTTATATAATGAATATATATTAAAGTTTATTATTTTCCTGCTCAATTATCCAATTATTATAAGATTCTATAAATCCATTTAAATTTCCATTCATAACAGAATCTACATCAGTTGTTTGATAACCTGTACGATGATCCTTTACACGCTTATCATCAAATACATAAGATCTAATCTGTGCACCCCATTCATTTTTTAGTTTAGCATCTTCAATTTCCTTTTTCTTTGCAAGCTGCTTATCTAATGCTTTTTTATAAAGAATAGATTTAAGAATCTGCATTGCACGCTCTTTGTTTTTTGGTTGATCACGTGTTTCTGTATTTGCAACCTGAATCTTTTCAGTTTCACCTGTATCAGGATCTGTATACATATAATTTACACGTACACCTGATTCAACTTTATTAACATTTTGTCCTCCTGCACCAGAAGATCTAAATGTATCTATTGTTAATTTAGACTCATCAATTTCAATTTTAATTGAATTATCCACCAATGGAACAACTGAAACAGCAGCAAAACTTGTCATTCTTTTTCCCTGTGCATTATAAGGGGAAACGCGAACAAGACGATGAACGCCAGTTTCACCTTTTAATGTACCATATGCATTATTACCGGTAATTTCAATAGATACATTTTTAATACCTACTTTATCACCTTCTGAATAATATAAAATCTTAAATTTATAACCATTTGATTTAGCCCACATATCATACATTCTGAATAACATATTTGCCCAATCATTTGCTTCTGTTCCACCTGCACCTGCATTAATATCTAATACTGCACCTAATGAATCAGTCGGATCTATAAATCTATATTTGTTTTCAAATATTTTAAATTCTTTAATTAATTCAGCATTAGCAAGATTAACAAGTTCTTCTTCATCCTTACCTTCAAACTCTTTATAATATATTAAAGCAGTTTCAAGATCATCTATTAACATATTGATATGTGAAACATCTTTAATCTTTTCTTTTGCTGTATTAAGTTCCTTTGTAATAGTTGTTGCATTTTCAAAATCATCCCAAAAATCTGGTGCTGATACTTTAATAGTTAATTCTTCAACGATTATCTTCTGCTTATCCAAATCGAATGACTTTGCGATTTTATCTAACTTATCTTTATAATCTTTTAAATATTGTTCTGTTATTGTAATCATGATTAAAATTATTAATTATAATTCATATATATTATAAAAAGAAAAAGTCTGATAACTATGTTAGTTATCAGACTTTAGTAGCGAGGACCGGGATCGAACCGGCACGGACATTCCTGTCCAAGGGATTTTCTTACTACTCTTACTTTAACATAAGCCATCTTAAAATTAAGATGTTGTAGTCTGGACTATTTTAGTACCATATTAAAGTAATGCGCATTTCTTATTATAAAACTATATATTCTCTATATATAGTGATAATCAAAATGATTATTCTTTGTGTACTTTAACTTAGGTATCTCCTCTATAGTCTCTTCGCCATTTATGCTGTAACACTCCAATTTACATTTAATATAGATTAACGTTCTATCACAACTTAGTGAGTTCGTCACCACCATTATTGTCACCAATAATTAGGTTTCCGTTTCGTTAGGGAGATTCTACTTCTATGATTTCTCAATAGAGCACTCAAATTTTTTAAGTCCCTCGTGTCTCAAAAACTCTTTATATTTCTATAAAGTTTGGACTATATCTTAACTTGCTATTAGTTCCCACCGTATAGTCTCTGCACCTTATAATTAAAATTATCTTGGATCAGTATTACCAAGCTATCTTCTTATGAAGACCTTAGGTTTTCTTAGTCAGCTTCTTCGTTGTTTATTAAATAAACACTTATTCCTCAGGTAACAATAATTTAATTATTGTCAATATTTTTGTCAATAGCAACTACTCATATTCAAAATTTAATCCTAACTGATACTGAATTTGATGGATTCTACAAATTAATGCAGGCAAACATTTTACCAATTCCACCACCTCGCCATGTGGTGTATCTTCGTCCTAAAAGGAAATTCTGAATTTTCATTCAACTTATCCATAACGCTACGAAAATTAAATAAGCGTTTGTTTTTAATTGTTATATTATTTATATGTTATTTATTATTAATTGTCTACTTTTTAATGAATTATTTTTAAATTTAATTTTAAATTCATTAATTTGTTTCTTTAAACAATTTATATATTATATATTAATATCTTATTATTGTCTACTTTAAATCAATTAAAATTTAAAAGATTCAATAATATCAAATGTAAGTCTAAGCAAATCAGATTCACTATTAGGCTTATAACATTTTCTATTATTTATCATCTTCTGTAATGCTTCACTGAGTTGAATTGCAGTAAGTGCATATTGCTCATTTGTAGATGCATTATTGAAAATATATCCATCAACATTATCACAATAAATGTCCATAGACAATGTAACAGAATTTGGATAATTAGCTGAATTACTAATAACCTTAATCTGTCTCATAGAGAAATCATGAAATGCTGGTACATTCTTAATTGCTCTCTTTTTGATAACTGTTGTAAAATTTGCTCTCATTTTTCTTTATATTTTTAATTGTTTATTATTTCATTAACAATACAAAGATACACATTTTATTCCAAATAAAAAAATCATGGATAAAAAATACCCATGATTTATAATTAAATATTTGTTTTGAATACATTTCCAAATAGTTCATTTAATTGAAGACCTATAGAATTCTTTGTTAATCTCTTAACTGTATTAATTAATTCAATTATTCTATTATCACATGTAATAATAGAAATATCATTATGTATATGTAATATATAAAATGATACGTCTCTTGGAACTGTAATCATATAATTATAGTCTTCTAATATGACATTTGTTGAAATATCATTAGATTCTATTCGTTTTACAAAATAAGTATTTACTTCATTTTTTGTATATATAGTAACTGTATTATTATTTGTTAATTCTGAAAATACCATATAATTTATTTAACGGTTTCATTTAACGCCTTTAAAACTTTTGCGTAATAGTCTTTAAATTCATCTGTTTCACGAATAGTTTGTGTTCGTGGTTGACTGAATTTAATATCAATAACATCCTTAATACGACAAGGTTTTGGTTCCAAAATATAAATTCTATTAGAAAGGTAAACTGCCTCCGAAATATCATGCGTTACCATAAGAAATGTTCTGTCAACATCTCTATTATTGAAAATTTTAAGAAGCAAATCTTGAAGTTCAAATTTTGTAAAATAATCAAGACCAGATGAATATTCATCTAACATCAATAGTTTAGAATCACATGCTAATGCGCGCCCTATTGATGCCCGTTACAACATATAAACTATTAAACTACTAAATGAAATCTTATATATTCTAATAAGTCTTCAGTTTTATATGTTAAATAACCTAATTTATAATTGTTTATATAGTTATATTTGTCACAAAAATAACATAATTTTATATTATGCTATTTACATAATGTCTATTTTAACTAATCATTTTTAACCTATATTTGATATGCTTCAGTTCCTCCAAATTTTTCTACAGGTTCAAAATGCTATTTACCCTAACATTCTATAGCAATATTATATTCAGGTATATAGAAATCTAATTCTAATGAATGATTAATATCATTTATTAACCATTTAAATTCTTTATAATTTTTATTATATTTAATATTATTATTATCAAGTAATAATGATATTGTATTTTCTAATTTATATGAAACACATTTTGGACAACCATGTCCTAATAAATGTTTTTAGGAGACTAAAAGAAACTACCATGTTCATTACAAATTATTTCTATTTTATTACAAATACCCGTATAATTTACTTTACTATAATCATATCTCATACCATGTATTTGTATTGCTTTAGTAATAAACCATTCTGTAGTTTTTCTACGTACATTTGCTGTATAAACATCAGCACATTTTCTACAACCACAACCACTTAAATGTTTATCAGGAGACTATAAAAAATCGCCATGTATAGGACATCCTATAATAACCTTATATTTGTTACTTATATAATGTACTTTAGAATAATCATATTTATTGCCATGTATCTATTTTGATTTATTAATAAATTCTTCTATTGTATATGCTTGCTTCTATGCCATAGATATATCCCCACATTTACTGCAACCTTTACCATGTATATGTGACATTGGTAATTGATAAAAATCACCATGTATAGGGCATGTTATTAACATTTTTGTTTCTGATTGTATATATACACTTTTTGAGTAATCATATTTATTATTATGAACTAATTTACATACTTCTATAAAATGTTTTTTATATTCATTTGAAAATCTATTTAGATAATGATTACTATATCCATCATATAATAAATGTTTAAATGGAAGAATTTCAAAAGTACCATGTATATTATCAGATACTTTAATTAAAGTAGTTTTATTAATAAATTTCGTCTAAGAATAATCATATTTATCACCGTGTATAGATTTAGCACACGTGATAAATTCATCATGTGTAATTGACCTCATAATTATTTAATTTATATTTTGCATTATATTTATCTAAAATTAAAAAGAGCATATTACTAAACCAGTAATATGCTCTACATTGCAAAATATAAATTCATAAATAATTATGAATTCATTATATTTATCTATTTAAATATTAGCTAATGTATTAGATAATTCCGCATAATATTTCTTATATTCATCTGTTTGAAATATCCATTCACCACGATGTTTATCTTCTTCTCCATTATAATGTATATTCATTACTTTTACAATACCACACGGGTTCGCCTTTAATATAATTATTTTATTACTTAAATATAAAGCTTCTTCAATACTATGAGTAATATTAATAATTGTAGGATCAACTAATGAACCATATAATATTCGTAAAATAATGTTTTGAATTTCACGTTTCATCTTTATATCAAGTGCACCTGTAGCTTCATCTAACACAATTATTTGCGAATTTGTAGCTAAACATTTACTAATTGCCACACGTTGATTTTGACCACCACTTAACATATTAGGATAATCATTTTGTTTATCTTCTAACCCAACTAATTTTAACAATTGAACAGCTTTTTTATATGCATCTTTTTTTGATATACCTCTAATAATCATAGGTAACATAACATTATCAATAACTTTCATCCAAGGGTAATTACTATTACTGTGATTTTGAAATACCATTGGAATATTTCCAAATTCAGATAATGGTTTACCATATACAGATACACTTCCTGATTGTACATCATCAAGTCCGCATAGAAGTCTAACTAAACGACTTTTACCACAACCTGATGCGCCCATAATACTTACTGATTGAAAATCATCAGCAATGTCATTAATATTTAATGAAAAGTTTTCAAAAAGTTTATATTCATTTTTTTTACCTTTATTAAATATTTGTGTAAGATTTTTAAAATTAATAACATCTATTTTACCATCACCTCTTTCTTTTTTTAAATTAGTACCATCAGTTGTAGTATTAATTACTTGTGAATTTGTATTCTTTGATGGAATATTAGAATCATCTACAGATGTATTATTCTGTTCATAAATAATATCATTCTTTTTCTCGTCTTGATTATTATTTGTTTGTCCGAATAATGTTTTAAAATCACTCATAATTTTTATTCATTTTTATATTTGTAAGGAAATAATAGTTTTGCGCCTTTCTTAAAAAGAAAATCTTGTACACAACCGATAATAATAATAAGGAAAAGTAATGCAAAAGCAGATGCCATTTGTGATTGTCTAACCATTGTGTTAATCAATGCACCCATTCCACTTACTGCACCATCTTTATAAATCATTTCTGCAATAACAACATAACTATAACTGATAGCCAATAAGTCAATACAAGAATCTACTACACCACCTGTTACATAAGGAAAATATACATAACGGAATTTTTGCCATGAAGTCATTCCGATTGTCTGTGCAGTTTGCAAATATACATTATCTTTTTCATTAGCAGGGTTTTGTAAATCATTTACTTTATTTACAACAGATGGAATAATATAAATCATAATTGCAACTGTCAAAAACCATACTTTCATTCCAAATGTCAAACCAAATATTGCAAGGAAAATTCCTGTAATAGAAGGTAATGGAATAAAACGAACTGAATTAATATATTTTCCAAATAAAATATTATTAATAGGATACAATGCAATTAAGAATCCTATAGGAAATGAAAATAAAATAGCATACACATAACATGATAAATTCAATTTTACTGTATACCAAATATTTGCAAATAAATGATTTTCTGAAATTAATGTAGGAATACTACCAATCACTTTAAAAGGATCAGGGAGAATATTACTAGGTACTACATTATATGCTGAAATACAATGCCATCCCATAATAATAATAACTGCTCCAATAATACTAATAATTACATTGGTAACTGTTCCAAAATCAGAATCACCACCAAATTTAAATAAACGTTTAATTAAATTCATTGTTTAATTCATTTAATAGATATGTTAAATATTCTTTTTTAGATTTATGTTTACCATAACAAACAGTTGATAAATAGTATGATTTATATACAGGACTTCTATTATTTTGTTTTAATAAATTTCGTTTTAATAATTGTATAGCTTCTTCATCAGCAAATGCTACATACCACCATGTTTCATTATCATTTTCTGGTTCTCTTGTTGCGAACCGATTATCAAAATAATATGGGTACTCAAAAGGATCATGATTATTAATTTTAAATTCAACAGCTGAACCAATATGTCCAGTATTTCTAATAACCATAATCTTATTTGTAGCGGGGTTATATTCAATTATTTTCCCTAATACATAAGAGCAATATAACCTTTTATAACTGCTGCCAATACTATTACATATAATTAAAATTTTTTTACCTATTAAATCATTTCTATATTTCATAACTAAATTAAAAACATGCGATCTATAGAATATAATTAAGATTATATTATTCTATAAACCGCATGTTTATATTTTTTATTACTCTGTTACCAACTGAAAATCTGTAGTACGATATGCATTATTACTTCCTACTACTTTATCTTCTACTGCACGTTTAGGACCATTACCAACAATAATGAATCGATTCTTATCAAATCCATATTCCTTTATAAGATAATTTGCAACTGACTGCGCACGTCTTCGAGACAATTCAACATTATATGCATAATTACCAGTATTATCAGTATTTCCTACAATACGAATCTTTGCACCTGCAAACTGCTTTGCAATACCAGCAAACTCTCTATCAATAATGCACTGCGCATTATTATCAAGAATATCACTATCAACAGGATATTCAATAGTTACCTTCTTATCTGAAATTGCAGTTTTTGTTTCTGCATCAGATGTAGATGTTTCTTTAAACTTTACTGATGCTTCTGCAGTCTGATCACCTTTTACTTCACCAGCATTAGATGCAAGTGATTCAATAATATCAGGATAAGAAACTTTTCGCCATGAAAGTGGTTTCTTACAAAGACCCAACTTCTCATAAGTACGTGCCATCTTTGAATATAGCTCATCACCCTGCATACCTGTATATGAGCTATTCAAACCAAAGAAGTTCTGTGCGTCTCCCAATGTAATATAATGAATATTCTTAGAACCATCAATTGCAAACTTCTCATCTGTTCCATATGCCTTTGCAAAAGCCTTAGCTGCAATCTTTACTGCTGCTTCATCACTATTCATTTTATCATTTGCATACAACAATGCAGAAATAAGTTTCTTTACATTCTCTTTATTAGAATCAAGGTAACTCTGCTTTGCAATCAAACCATCACAGATAATATTAGATGCTTGCTTTGTTGAAATCAATACATGTGCACCCTTTACAGTTGCAACCAAATCCTGATCATCTGGAGAGAATACAACTGCTGCATCACAAGAACCTGCACGGAATGCAGAAGCGGCTTCAAGACCGTTATCTACAACCTTAATATTAACCTTATTAGGATCTGTAGAATTTCCCATATTTACCTTATCAGCCCCAATACCATTCGTTTCAAGTGTATTCAACAACAGCGTATGAGATGCTGTACCCTGTGAACAACAAACAACCTTACCGATCAAGTTACTTACATTCTGAATACTCTTATTAACTACAATAGCATCTGCACCACGTGACCAATTTGATACATTAAAGAAACGAGCATCATTCATATTTGAACCTTCACTCATTTCGACTGGAAGAGCATCCGCAGTACAATAAATAATGTCAATATCACCATTATTAAATGCAGCACGTCCTGCTGCAAAATCATCCTGAACAACAATCTTCAGCTTAAGACCGTATTCCTTATAAATAGGACAATCTTCATTAGGTTCAAGACCATTATTCAAATACATAAATGGTAAAAAGCCTGCATAAGTATTTGTACCAATGGTGATTACATCATCATCACTTCCAGAAAACATGCCGCTGAAAAAACCGCCGCTGTCACTCGATGACTTATTATCACCATCATTACTGCCTCCAAAAAATTTAGAAGCACCAAACATAATTGCAGCAACAACTGCAATAACACCAACAACCTTTACCCAAGGTCGCAAAACAACATTTGCCATAATTTTTAATTCTTAATTAAAGTTATTTAAATTAATGTTTAATTATTATTCTCTGTTTTTCTTTTATATCATGTTTATTAAAAAGTCTATTAAATTGATTTATAATCTTCAAATATTATTTTTGATTTAGCTATTTCATTAACCATATTTAATATTTGTTCAAATGAAATACCAATAGACATTAAATCTCCATATGGTACTGATTTTACCATAAAAAATCTTGCCCAGTTATCTTTAAAATATTGTTCAATAATTTCATCTTTATTATCATTATCAATATCTTTGAGATTAAAATCGAATTGAAAATCAAGTATATTCATATTACAATCCAATTTATGTTCTGTATCGTAATATATAAATAATTCTTTCTTTTCTTTATTATTAATAATATAATATGATGTATCAACTATTTTTATCATAACATAAATATTTTATTAATTCAAAGATACATATAATTTTTAAAATAAAAAAGAGAATCATGTATTTTTTACACAATTCTCTTTAATTTTATTAAAACCAATTTGGTTGACCTAATGTTTGTTGTACATTATTCCTATTATTTGTAATAGTGTTCAAATTTGTAAATTCTGCTTCTTTGAACTCTACATTTTCTGCAGGTGCGTGTTCAATTGGTTGCTTTGCAAAACTTCCAAGAAGAACTGCATCAAGACCACCAGAATTATATTGTGCAAGAAGCGCATTTGCTTTGTCTGACATCACAAGATTATCCATATCAATCTTTGACATCAAACCACCTGTTTCCTCGATGATAAATGACATTTCTCCGAGTTTCTGTGAAATATCATCAGCCATATGATCCATTGCACGAGTAAATAAACTAAACTGATCATCCTTACCATTAATAATTCCAACAATAGATGTAAATGCCTTATGCTGTGCTTTAATCATTTCCCACTCTTCTACACGTTCATTTACTTCATTTGTTGCATCAAGTACTGTTAATTCAGCCTGGTGTTTCAGTTTACCCATAATTTCATACCATTGCTTTGACTGAATAAGTCGTGCTTCTGAATTTTTAATTACTTCAGTAAGACGAGCAACTTGTCGTTCATATACAGCAGCATCTTGTGTCTTCCCAGTTTCTTTATACTTATTTAATAGTTGAAAATCATGATCACATTGTTTCTTTTTATCTTGAATACGCTTTTCTGATTTATCAATAAGACCTCGAAGCTTTCCCATATTATCGGTAATTTCCTGAATCTTATTATTCATCTGCATAATCTTTCTCTTAACAATAGAGATTGGATCATAATCAACAAGAAGGCCTTCAATCTTACGCATAATCATAAAATATATTGTTGAACCAATATTACGAATACGAGGATCAAATAAACAATATAAAACTAGAAAAAGTGCTGCTGCCATGCCAATTGCAGATAATGTGCTTGCGCATGCTGCTGCAATAAAATTCATAATAGGCGTAATATTAATTGCAATTGCACCTACTACAACACCTAATACAATCATACCTGTTGTTCCACCAGGTTTTTCCCATTTTGATACTGTATTTTTTGCTACATTTACAATATCACTTGTGTTATATTCTGCCATATTTTTATTTAATTATTATAAATCTAATGTTACTTCAGGATATTTCATAAAATCTACATAAACAACTTTATTACCATCTGTATCATTTAATACAACATAACCACCTGAAAAGTCTACATGTTTATCCATATTATTTTCTACAGGAATAATAATATCCTTTGCTTTTGTAGAATCGTAATTTTTAATTATTACTCTCATATTATTAATTTACTAACTTTTCAGAAATCTTTTTCTTATCTGATTCCAATGCAGATACAATAACATTTACAGCATTTCTAAATTCCTTTACATTCTTATCGCATTCTGCATCACCTTCTTTAATTTCGTCAGATAATTTTGTCATTTCAGTAGACAATTCTACAATCTCTTTTTGAAGCATTGCAATTCGTTGTGCTTTCTCATCATGTATTCTCTTCTTATCGCCTACGTTAATCTTTCTTTTTTCCTCAATCTGTTTAATAGCAATATCATATTGCTTATTCATTTCAGAAATATATGTATCAATAGAATTGATAATAATATCTTTTGTAAGATTTGGATTTACACTTTTTAGTGTTGCATATGCAGCTTGGAATCTGACAGCTTCATCTGGAATAACTTTCATTCCATCACTGTTTGCTGCTTTTTTAAGTTGCATATAATCACCACCTTCGATTTTACAAGTTTCTAGATAATTACATAGTTTATTAAGAAGTTCTTGATTTACTTCTTCCTTCCCAGAATTAACTGATGCATCAGCTGGAATAGATGCTGGTGATTGTACGTTTGATGTAGATACATTACTTTCTACATTTGGTTTATTATTTGAATTATTTGAAGTTTCGACTGTAGTATCTTTAACTTCATCGTCTGTATTTGTTTCTTCAACAAATAATGATTTAATATTGAATTTTCCCATTATTAATAAAATTTAAATAATTGTTTACCATCATTCATTCTGAATGCATATATATCATTAATCATATATTTCATTTGTTCAAAAGTCTGACTAAACATTAAAAAACCATGCCCTTTTAGATTTATAATACCATAATCTTTATGACATTCATCGTATATGATAAATTTCATAAGTTTCTTTACTTCTACTAATTCTCTTAAGTCTCCACATGGAAAATAATTCTCTGTACTTGTACATGGAATATTATTTTCATCTAACTCTTTCATAATAGATATAAATGCATGTCCATGAATCATATAATTAATAGATGGGAATTCTTTATATATTTCAGATTGTACAGGTGAATCAACAGATGGCTTTATTTTTTCATCTACTGAATAATAAGTATAATCATCTGTATTAAATAAAACAAAATCAGAAGGAGTTAACCTATTTTTATCTACATTTCTTGGACTTACATAAATAAATTTACCATCACGTTCTGATGGAAATAACTTTTGACAACGTGTAGATAAATTACCAAAAAACCTATCACCACACGATGTCTGAATAAAATCAGCAAGACTATTATTCAACTTAATAAAATCATTTAAATCATCAGGTCTACCATCATTATATTTAATTAATGAGGTATCTCGTGCTGTTTGTCGACGAATACTGCCTTTACTAAATATATAAAACCTATATATTGTTAATGCTAATTTTTCAATATCGGAACCACTATACCAACAATTTGCTAATGCATCCCAAAATTCAAATACAAACATATTCGTTTCACTATCTTTTGTAATTGCAATAACAGCATTACCATGCATTTTAAATATACGTGCAATTGCATCTTTATATGTATATCCATCTCTAATAACTTTTGAACAAATTAATACAGAACCTGTATTTTTAATTGGATATATTTTCTCTTTAGCATTATCTACGTCTGCCATCCATATAATAAGATCTGTTTCTGTAATAGATGATAAAGCATTACCAACCAAATCGAAATAATTACCACCATTATACATAACAGAATTAAATGTACCTAATGCGTGATATAATTTATTCACTACACCAGATTCTTTTCCTTTATTATCATTAAATGTTCCACCGACAAGAACATAATTAAATTTATTTTCAGTATTCATTTTTTATAAAAATATAGTTACTTAGTGTTTATATAATAATAAATAAAAAAGTCTTCACATATTATTGTGAAGACTTTAAATTTTAACATTATTTTATTATTGTTTTAATTATATCTGTTTTCCCACTTGGTAAATGTCTAACTGATGTTTCTTCTATTTTATTTCCATCTTTATCATTATACCATGTTTTCATTGTAACAATATGTTCTACTTCTGGAATCTTAATGATATTATTTTTTATATCATTTATATATTGTTCTATTTCATGTTTATCTGTAAATACAGCTTTATTATTTTCAGTTAATAGATTTTCTTCTAATTTCAGATTTTTATATAACTTACAATTTTCTTCAGATTGTACATTGTATAATGTAGTATTTACATACCACATAGGTGAAATTTTACCAAGATATTTTGGTTGTTTTTTAATTATATTATTATATGTTTCATCTGATTCTTTATCTAATAAAAAACCATAATAACCTACATTTCTGGAAACTGCATTAGTTTTATAAAATATATATCCTGACCATATATCCATATGTGTACATCCTTCATCTATATAGTTAATAGGCTGACAAATATAAACTTTTTTCTTTTTTGTATATTCAGGTTTATTTAATTTATAATATGTATATGTAGTATATTCTTTTAATTGTTCTAATGTAGTTATTCTCATATTAATAAAAATTTCACTTTATTTTGTATTTTTTACAAACTTTATCAATAATTGTCTTTAACTGATCTGTTAAATAACTATAATCGAACGTAGACATATTAAATGATGCATTACCGGTTGTTTCTATTTCTTTAGCAGCTAATATAGATGTTGGACCTAATGTTACATCATTTTGATATGGATATTTGTCAGATTTTTTAACGCCTAATTCATAAATCGGTTTACTGTCTGATATTGCTTTACCAATTACATAATACAAATTATATATTGCATATTTGTTATCAAATTTTATAGGTAATGCGTTTATATCATAATATGAAGTTGATGTATTATAAAAATTATAACTTACCACAGTACCATTTATACATTCATCATAAGTTTGCTGAATTTTCCAGTCATTTAATTTTTCATGTTTCATTATACAAAACATTTTATATAATAACTATCGTTCAAAAAATGGTTCTACTCTATTAGGTTCTTCTATATTATCAATCTCATCAAATATATATCCATTCTAACGTCTTAAATTCAATACTGTATCTTTTAAGCAAATTTTACATGTTCTGAAAGTATTTATTGTTTTTAAGTAAAATTTTATGTTATTTTCTTGAAAATATTGTAAAATTTGATTAAATTTTTGATAATATTTTTCACCCAGTATACTTCTACTGAAATTCAATTTTGCATCATTTTCTTCTTCTATTTGTTTATCCTGATTACCTGATAAAATTTCTTTTCTACGTTCATCTATTGTATTCTAATTATATACAAAAAATTCTTTATCTGAAATATCAAATTGATTATTTACAAGTTTCTGGATAAATGTTAAAAACATTTCATCTGATGTAAACCATTTTCTGTCTATTATAGAATTATTAGATGGATTCATATCATCTTTTAATTCATCTGAATACATAGGTGTTATTTTTTCTGGAAAATTATTAACAAATGAATTTGGGATATTTTTTGACTTAGAAAGTGGTGTTCTGTCAATTATCCATATTTTCTCCCATTGCTCAGTATATGGAGTATATTCATTATAAGGTAAATGATATTTTATTTCACTTATTGTATATGGAGTTTTACAAATAAACTAATATAACTGATCATTAATAATGAAATTTCTTTTAGTACCGAATTTTGTAATATCTAATATCATTCCGCCTGTTTCATCAAATGTTAAAATATATCTGTAGAAATAATTTAAATTATATCTCTTCCTTTTTCTAGGTCCTAACTTTTCACGTTTATATGTAGTGTAAGGAGCAATATAATACTATAAACTATTATCAGGATTCTATTTTATCATAGGTAAACCGTCATCTTCATCTGCTTCAACATTATGATAATCATCAGTTGTACATAATGTTTCTAATATAACTTTTTTCAAATAATCATCCATTAACTAAGAAGAATCTATATCATCATTTGATAATATATCATCTACATCATCAAACAAACCTTCATACAATGATTTCTATAATGACTCTGATATTCCTCTAACTATAGAATTATATAATTTCTTATTCATGTATCTAAATTTTATTAAATTATTTTAATATATTTATTTTAACGCTTGATAAAACGTGAATTCATTAAATTATTTCTACTTAAACTAGAATATGTTCCCTAATACATAGGTGTTTGCTGTTGAGGCGGATAATAATTTCCATTCATATTATTAGGATTATTATGATACGGTGTTGATGTATTCTAATTATGCATTAATGAACCATATGTTCCTGATGCTTGCTATGTTATTTGTCCAAATCCTGATGTTGCTGCACTTACTAATTCTGAATAATTATCTGCTTCAGTATCATCATCTTCATTAGTATATTCATATATTTCAAGATAATTTAATATCTGTAAAACCTTATTTCTTTCTTCTATTGTATTATAATTATAATTTGGTAATTGACTAAACCATTCATCAAGCCATTCAAATTGACTGTCATCTTCAAAGAAACGACTTGCAAATAATATAGTAATAGATATATCATCATGCATAGATAAACCTGCATAACTATTCTTTACTTTACCGAATGACTTTAACTATTCAACAGAAGACATTACCGGTATTTCATGATCCTACTTAACAATAATCTAATCAAGATCAATAAGTTTTGCACCAAGTTCACAGAAATATTTCTTGCCGTGATTTCCACCAGTTGTTAAAAAACCTTTTAATATTGTATCATAAAACTAATCATGTTTCTAAAAAATCTTTTTGAAATTCTTACCATTAAAATTAGTTTCGTATAATATTCGCATATTATCTATTTCACCTTCATAACCTCCACCATTACTGAATACATCAAATGCAATATGTTGTGCAGCTGCTGCACATTCTTCTTCATCAAAATTATTATCTATGTAAATACCAACCTATTCCAAACATATACAGTTAGTATATTTAACAGCTTTATACCCAAGTCTATTCTTTAAAATTATTTCAGGATCTAAAAGTTTCATTTCAAATATATTAATAATATTATAATCTGAATCTTCTTTACCATATTCACCAGCTTCAGTTCCCTATGCAGTATCAATTATACATACAAATCTTCGTTGTATCTTATCTTCATATGTTAACTAATCTGGATGAAATTCTGGATCCCAATATATTTTATCAGTTACACGTTTAGGTACACCATATATCTCAACATGTTCAAATTTTCTCTTTATATGATCTATTTTCTCTAATGCATTCTTTGATAACAATCTAGATTCATTAGTATCAAATGAAAGTTCAAACTCACGATCCCATAAATCTTGTCCGAATACAGAAATCTAATCTTGCTTCCATTTTTCATCTCTACCTGGTACCTGCCACCAGTCTACACGTTTTGGCACAAAACCATTTTTTCCATTCTATGCACCCTCCCATAAATCATAATAAAGTCCTGTTCTACCACGTGGTGTTGACAAAACAATAATCTAAGACTATTTAAAAGATGATAATGTCGGGTAAACAGAACCCCAAAATTCTTTAATTACATTTTGAGATATTAACGCGCACTCATCTATTAAAAGTAAATTTATTGAATCACCAGTTGCAGAATCTCCTGTAGTTGCAACAGCTCTCAAAGAACATCCATTCTCTGTTCTTAATGTTGTTTTACTATATTCTTCAATTCCTGGTTTTAAAAAGTACGGTAATCCTTTAAATACATCCATACATTTTTTAAGGATTTCCTTTGTAGTAGACTCTTTATTAGCTGTGATCATTAAGTTACGGTCTGCATGAAAGCATATATACCATACAAAATAACTGACCACAGAAGTGGTATTGTGACTTAATATATTATTACAAAAATAATTGTGTTCATCATTTTGAATAGTTATATCACACATATACTATTCATCATTTAATTCATTAATATATAAAACCTTTTTCCATCCATATTCTGTATATACATAATGGTTCTATGTTAAATCTTTCATAAATATATAAGATTCAACATAGTTAATAGAAGAATAAATTAAATGATTATCTGCACACTATAATTTTATATTATCTTCTAACTATAATTCATATACTTTATATGATTTTGTTCTATATAAATTAGTTATATTAGAATAACCATTAGATGTTTTAACATATAAATCTGTTAAATTATTTTTATTATCTTCTATTATTTTATTATTATGTTTTATTTTTCTAAATTTAATTTTATCTAATAAATGTATTAATTTATTAAATCGATTATTCTTATTATGTTTATATAATTTATATGTTATTAAATCCAATAATGTTGGATTCTAAATATTTCCATAATATAATTCATAAAAAGAAATCTATATATCTTCCATTATAATTTTCAATTAGTTTTAGTCAAGAAATCTAAACATTTATTTATAGTTTCATCTTGATTATTTTTATATTCAGATTCCCATATTATTAAAACTTCATATCCTAAAGTATTTAATGAGTTAACTCTTTCTTTATCTCTATACCAAATTTCTTTAGCATATTTATGTAAACTTTTATTATATGATTCAGATGTATATTTATTTGGATTACAATGCCAATAATCACCATAAAATTCAATAATTTTTTTATTGTCAACATCAAGAAAATCTGGTAATATAACTTTTCCATCATATGTTAACATATATTCATGCTTACCAAAATATATATTATCTTTTTTATCATATAATTCTGATAATTCTAAAAAGAATTTATCAGCAATTTTAGAATGATGATTTCCATTATATATTTTATGTTTCCAATATTTTAATCTATTATTAAATTTCTCTGTGCCTTTTTCTTTACCATATTTTTCTATGTAAAAATCTAATCCATTTGATGTACATTTTTCTGTTCTGATTCTATATGCTTCCTCTTCTGTATAGCCTCGTTTTAAATAATAATCAATTCTATTTGCATTTTCCCATTTACTTCTATCTAATGAATCAAGAAAATGTTGACGCATTTCTATCGCTTCCTCTTTATCTTTTGCACCTTTAGAATATAAATAATGCTCTAATGAATATGGTGAAGATCTCTTTCGTTCTTCTTCTGTTTTATTTGCAGATGACATAGGATTATTATCACCCTTTAAATTTTCATCTATCATTTTTTGACATGTCATCTATAAATTTGGATACATTTGAAATAATTTAAGTCTATCATAAATTCCATGTACATTACTAAAATGAAACATAGTTATTTGTTTAAATTTAGCATTACATATAGGACATATAACATAATCATATCCTTCCTTTGAATTTTCATCAAATAAAATTTCACGTTCATCTATATGTTTTTGCCTCATTTTTTGATTACTCATTTCACGTCTGCATTTTAAACTACAAAATTTTGAATTATAATAACCTAAATATTCTTTTCCACAACATGTACATGTTCTTTGTTGAATTTTCCCATTAAGTCTATTATCAGTTGCATGGGATTTACATTTTACAGAACAATATTTTGCTTTATTACTATGTGCTATAAATTCTTTACCACAATATTCACATATTTTATGAATACTTTTTTTATTATTCATTCGTGAGTTATATCTACATTCATCTGAACAATATTTAACTCTACTATCTTTTGCTATAAATTCTTTTTTACAATATTCACAAACTTTTTTATATGATCCCATATATAATATTTAATACTATATTTCCTTTTATTATTATATAGTAAATTTAACATTTGTTTAGTAGATTTGCAAGTTAATTTACAGGATTGTGTAAAACATTTTCCCGTCTAACGTGATTGTAATAGTATGACTTTTCTGTTTTTAAACATTACGTCATTTATTTCTGGGTCCCATACTTCATCTGCCATCAAGTGTAAAACATCTTCTTGATAATCACGTAATTTAACAATAGTAAATCCTTTATCATTTCTAAATTTTACATAATTAGCAACAAAATATATTGGGTCCAATGCGCATTTTTTATATTCATCATCTTCCTCCTGTGTTCGTTCAAACGTAATACCAGAATCCCTTAAATCTTTTTTACCATGATAAAATGGATTGAGATCTGGTTTTTTACCTTTCTTTATATCGTCTAATATCTAATTAATTTTTGCAGTTGTATAAACAGTAGACATTTTCGCACTTTCAGCCTGTTTATCCAATGCATTTGCTCTTATATCTCTAATAGTTGAACTTCTTCTTGCCATATAATTAAATTATTTAGTATTTAACATATTTATATGTAAAGTTTAACAAACATTAATAGATATATTATTATATAAATGTTATATAATATTTTAGATTAAATAGATATGAAAAGTAGATTAAGAAAAAAGTATTGCGGGTGTAGATGTGCACATGATAAGTCATTTGATGATATGGTAACAGATGATCCTTATCCTATGTATATTAATTGGTTTTGTTGTCCTCGTCAGCCAAATTATGATAATAGACCTGTGTATGAAATTGAAGATGAATTAAATAAAAGTATATTTGATATTTGTGAAAATTGTCCAAGTTTCACTGTATCAAGAAAGGCAATGAGAGATTGTAGAGCAGCTAAAAAACTTGAGAAGGAATATTATAAAAAGCATAATCCAACTTCATATTTTCCATTTAATAAGATGGAACCTGGTGAAGAATTACCATTTTAAAATAAATATTTAAAATAGTAACATATTTTAATGGATTTATTTAATGATATAGATTTTAATGATGATAATGATATTTTAACATCATCTATATTATCTAATGATGTTAAGGAAATCGCTGATAGATTTGCTAAAGAAATTGATTGGATGAAAGTATCCTATGAGATATATGATCATTATTTAATTATGTTAGATAAAGATTGTTATAAGGATTATAATAAAGGTGAGTTATTAACATTTAATAATGTAAAATTACCATTTAATCCTGATTGTGTTTATTTAACATTTAAATTTAATAATAATTATACAAAAATAGAATACATATAGGTTTATCCATATATATATAGTACCAATAAAACACGTATAGTTGATGATGATTTTTATGTCATAAAATTTGCAAATATATTATATGATGAATATGAGATTATAACTGATAAAATTATATATGGATATGATAACATTGCATATAATAATGTAAGAGATTCATTTTGTGTAATATATAATAAACAAAGAGCACATTCAAATAATGATTATACAATATCAGATGGGTTTGCAAATAATTTTCCAAAATTATTAAATATAAAATCAGAATGTATAGCGAGTATAGTCTATGTAAGACAATTATCTATATAGGATGAGACTACATGTATTTCATTACTTAATTCATTACTTAAACAGTTTAATAAAGTAATGGTAAATACATGTACAACTTGTATAGATAATATACCTATATATCAACTTGATAAAAAGAAACCTAAGTTTTTTGATATATTAGCAGATAATTCTGAAATACGATATGATGGAGATGATTATGCAATTATTGATAAAAATAAAATAAATAAATTAAAATAGGTATCAGAAAAAATGAATAATAATTAGTTATATAAATCATTAATTGAATCTATTGCTATTAGTATAAAGAAATCTATTAATGAAGATAAATATGATTATGGTCACCATGCACCATCATCTCATTTGAAATAGAGAATATAGCGTGTATTAACTAATAAATTTGGATATGCATCATTAAGAGAAGTATCAAGACGTATAGGTAATAGAGATTTTTATATCGCAAATAGAACAAATGTTCCTAATTATCCATCAAAATTTGAAATTGCTGTTGTTGAACGTTCAAAGAAGAATGAAGATAATTTTAGAATTCCTATTTCACGCAAAGGAGAAATGGATATATTATCAGACGATAATATAAAATATGTTTTATTTCCTAGATATATAGGAACGAGTAATATTGATTATATTGTTTATATATTGGATAAAGATGATATTAAGGAAATATATGATAATCTTAAATCTATATTAGATAGATGTAAAGAAGAAATTAAACAAGGAAAGAGAGATAGAAAAACAATTAAAGTAAATAAGAGTATTTCAGATAAATGGAAGAATTTCTTAGCACCGACTGCTGGTGCAGATGGTGTTTGTTTAAGTAATAATTGTTTGAAAGAATTAGCAATAGATACATTTAAATTATATAATAACATGTATTAAATTATGGAAAAGAGTAAAGTTTTAATAATGCTTGATATGGGGCATGGTTATAATACCCCTGGGAAATCAAGTCCAGTATTTGATGATGGTAAAACATAGTTAAAAGAATATGCATATGTTCGTGCAATAGGATATGAAGTTTATAATAAGTTAATTTCAGAAGGATATAGATGTTATATTGTTCATCCAGAAGTTGACGAAATTACAAGTCAATCACATGATTTAAGTCTTCGAGTTCAACGTGCTAATAAAAAATATCTTGAAGAAAAAGTAAAAGGAAATAAAGCAATTTTTATTTCTATTCATGTAAATGCCGCTGGAAATGGTTCATGGATGAATGCACAAGGATGGTCTGTATATACAAGTAAAGGACAAACATCTGCAGATAAATTAGCAACATGTATTTATGAAGTTGCTGAATCTAAATTAAAACCATTAGGAAAGAAATTACGTCCTGATAATTCAGATGGTGATCCTGATCAGGAAGCAAATTATTATGTATTATCAAAAACTGCATGTCCTGCATGTTTAACAGAAAATATGTTTATGGATAATAAAGAAGATGCTACATGGTTATTAAGTAATGAAGGTAGAAATATAATTACAGATATTCATGTGGAAGGTATAAAGAAATATATTGCAAGTTTATAAAAAAATAAATGTTGATAATTTTGGATATTATCAACATTTATTTTTTATATATTATATTAAATGATAAAATTTCATTTTTCATAAATTATTGTATCATTTCATGTCTATCAAATAACTAAGGCATAACAGTATCAATTATTTCATCGCGAAGATAACCAACTTCTTCTAATGTATCATAAACTTTATCGAAGTCTTCTTTATCTATAGCAATAAGGAAATATCCATTTCTGTCTTTCCCATATAATAAGTCCGTATCTTTAAAAGCACGTTTAAAATCAGCCATTCCTTTTAATATGTGATCATCATCAGGGGCTATCAGATCACCCATATATATTTTTGCAGTATGAATATTAGATTCGTTTAACCATTTATATTTTTCTGGGATTTTATAATATGATTCATTTGTTTGTGATAGTTTCTATAGCTATGCTAATTTCTAATCTTGAAAATTCGCAATATCAATAGCATGTTGTTTTGTAATATCATTTATTTTTTTCATGATATTTAATACGTCTGTATCTGTTGCAACAGGGTCATATGGCCCTGTTGGTGCTTTTTTAGAGGCAGCAACTTTAGCAGCATCTAAAAGTTTCTGCTATGTATTTAAATCCTATTGAAATTTATTTTCATTATCTTGTATTTTTGCATTGAGACTTTGAATTGTTTCATCAGATTCAACTGATTTAAAAGATGCATTATTTGTTGATGTATCTTTATCATCGGTTGTTGATGAAGTAGTATTAGAATTATTATTTTGCTATTGTTGTGTATCTGTACTTACATTTGAATCATCTTCATTTAGTTTCTTTATAAAATGTCCAGTTTTTTTATTGTAAACATATTTATATTTTTTAACCATATTTTAGATTCATTTATTTTTATTATAATGTAAATTCAGTTTTATCGAAATAATCTTCACAAACAGAATTATAATATTTTTTCTTATTTGCAATCTCAAGATTTTCCATAAGATTCTTTCTGAATGAATATGCAGCTTTTAATCCCGCGTTAACATTTGTTTGAGGTTGAGCTGGTTGCTATGCAGGTTGTTGAGTCTGAGCAGGTACAGCAGGCTGTTGACTATTCTATTGATTATTTGTCTAATCATTATTTACACCACCAAATGCTTTAAATCCTTCTAGGAATTGTTTGAATGTATCTTCTGTTGGATTTTGTTTAAATGTTCCCCATGCTTTGATAGCATTATCAGCCTATTGATTTCCTTGTTTAAAATCTGGAATATCTTTTTGAATTTCATCAGGAAGGTTAACAGAAATCATCCACCATGTATTTTCCATCTTTTTCAACACATCTGCAACTTTCTAAGCATTTGGATTAGGTTGTTGCTATTGCTGTTGATTATTTTGATCTGCTGGTTGCTGTTGTGTGTTAGTATTATTAGGTTGAGCAGGTTGCTATGCAGGTTGTTGAAGCTGAATTGGTGCAGCAGGAGTTGTTGTATTATTTGCAGGTGTTGCAGCAGGTTGTGCTGTTGTACCTGTTGCTGATGGTTGCTGCTATGTAGTCTAATCATCCTCAAAAATAGGTTTACGTCTTCTAATCTTTATCATTTCTTATTTAACTTTAATTTTTCTAAATAAACTGTAGCTTTTTGTGAATCTACATTTTCTTTTAATAAATCTATATCAAATCCGTCTTGAACAAGATTTTCTAATAAGGAAATATAATTTTCTTCAAGAGGTGTATAAAAATAAACACCATCACTGACTTTATTATATTGAAGTTTATGTTTCCTTACATAACGTACTAATGCTTTATCAACAGATGAATGAGCTTCATCTAATGTAAAATCATTTAAGTATATTGAAAAACTATTATCATTTTGATATTTCATATTTTCATATAATGCTTTCTTAAATTTCTTATTACATTTTGATTCATAAAGCATTTTTACCTATTTTGATGAAATTGTTTTTGCATATTCATCTAGTATATTTAATGGAATATTATGTCTCATAAAAAATATATCAAAAATAACTTTTTATTATTTATTCATGAATATTTTTTATATTAATATTTTCATTTCACATAATATTATTTAACTATATATGTTGTATATGTTTCTAAAGGATCTACATTAATACGATTATATTGTTTTGTAAGTAATTTTAATACAGGTACAACTGTATTATTTGTAGGATTAATAACACAAAAATATATATAACCATCGTCTCCAAGATTAGGTGTACCCGTATGTAATTTATTATCTTTATAATTAAAATACTATGTCTAGTTAGGAGATGTTCTATAATATATTTTATTATAATTATCTGATAACAAATCTTTTGGTAAATAACCAGATTCATTGCACCAGTAATCCATATAAATGAACTCATCATCTGATTTATAATGATAAACAGAATAATATGTATATATTAAATTATCTAAATTATTATATATATTATTTTCTTTATCTCCTGTTGCAAAAAGAACATATAATAATTTAGTATTTAACTCATTTGAACTAATATCGACAGTTGACGCGCTTTTTAATGTATCTAAATCTATTATTCCACCTGTATCATTATAATTAATTACATAATATAAATTATTAAAAGAAAATGTTGGATTTGATATTTGATGTAACTAATATATGTCATATGCTTTTGTTGCATTTCGTATTTTCGGAAAAAAATCTATATAAAATAAAGAAATTTGTTTGTTTAATATATCAATATACGAGAAATGAACATGTGCTTTACGTTTATCCAATGTTAATTTGCTTTTGTGTTTATTTATAAATATTTTAGCAGCTGTATTATATACTATTTAATTTATATTTTCCAATAGACCTAACATCGTCATCATTATTAGTATTAGACCAATCTATAGTATTATATAATTCATTAGTTAAAAAATCAAAATTAATTTGATCACCTTGTGTTGAGTATTGTCTCCCACCATATACATACATTTTGCTATTATCTGTAACATCACCTAATTGAAGTTGAACATTTCTATACATGTGTATTATTTTTATTGGAGCTTCTATTAATTCATTTTCATCATTACTAAATTCTTTCCCGGTAACATATGTTAATGTATTATTTGATATAAGTGTTTTTATTGTTTTATTCAAAAAAATATTACTAATATCTTTATTATTAGTGACATGATATAAAACAACATCTGTTGTTTTGTTAGTATTAATAATCGCACCTTGTATTGAATCTAAATTATTTATAAAAAATATATTAAAATCAGTTTGGGTACATACAATATAATGTTCATAATATAAGACAGGTACTTTCCATGTTCTAAAATACACATAAATATTATCATCAGTAGCCTAATTTATTTTAAATAATTCAGTACCTTTATAATTAAATGTTATTAATCTCGTGCTACCTGTTGTATTTTTAGATAATGTATATGTGATTATACCTGTTTTATTTGTCAAATCATTAGTATTCTACGTTATTGTTGCAGAACATCCATCAGTATCACTTGTTATCTATGTATCAAAATCATCTGTTGTTAATTCTCGCCAAGGTTTATCTGAATCTGCAGCAGATTTTGGTTTCTTAATACCAAAATATATTTCTTTCTTTGATGAATTTTTTAAAATGCCATTTGAAACAGCTTCTCCATTATTATCATCATTAAAATTTGGTATAGACTAACTACTACCATATCTTTTATATCCCATTGTTATTTAAATCTATTATTAAATTTACATTATTTATTTTATAAAAATATAGGATACTATATTTTAACCATATAAAATATAATATCCTATTATCACATATATTAATAATCATTAAATTAATAACCCGTTTCAAAAAATTAATAAATCATATATCCATGCAATCCTTCATTTATATATGATAATATACAATTTAAACAATATTCAGAATTTATAGAAAATATTTCAATAAAATTAATATTATTTGTTTTTGCTATATTACGTTTTTTTGTATCTCGATAAATCCATACATCTAATGCACATTTATAATAATCTGATCCCTTATTTTTCCATTTATTTTCCCATTTATTTTTTAATATTATGTCATCTTCATTTTTTTCATTATATGGATGTGATCCATGTGTCCAACTACCTTGAATCTCTATATACAGATTTTCTGATTTAATATAAAAATCACAATTAAATGGATATAATTCAGATTTATATTGTTTAATTATATTCTCTGAATCAAAATATTTACATAATTTTTTATATAAAGTCGTTTCTACAGAAGATGTTGCAAATGTACCATTCTATCTTTTTGTCTACTGCCCTTTATTAGAAAACTTCATTAAATAATTTTCTCCATATCTCTATATATTTGTTTCTTTGACTTTCTACTTTGTACTTTCTAACTATGTTGTAAATTTTACACCATATTTTCTCATATTATTTTCTTGCATTCTCTACTTAATAATAGGAGACTATGCAATATATTCAACTCCATATTGTTTTAAATTTGTATTTATTACTTTCTATTTAATATCATCAGACATTGACGGATTAATAACACCATACTTTTTTAAAGAAGTTTCCATCATTTTATGTTTTAATATATCAGATTCTCCTGTATAATTAACACCATATCGTTCTTGCATTGTTTCAGTAAATTTATCTCTAAAATTTTTTAACTATAATGCAGAAGAAACTCCATATTTTTCTTGCATTGTTTCAGTAAATTTATCTCTAAATTTTTTTGACTATAATGCAGAAGAAACTCCATATTTTTTCTACATTGTTGCCATTTGTTTTTCTCTAATATCTTTATCCTATGATGGATATTCACATCCATAATTCTTTAAACATGTTTGCTTTGATTTCTCTTTAAATATATCAAGTTGCATAGGATTTTCTACTCCATATTTTTTAAGCATTGAATTCTTTAATTTATCTTTACAATACTATTTTCCTTTTTCCGTATTTTTACATTCGTTACAGCAAAAAGTCCTATAACCTATTTGCATAGATACAAATGGTAATATTTTTCCACAAACTGGACATATTGGTTTTTGTTCAATATTATGTAAAATTCTATACGCAGATTCAACTTTTGTATGAGAATCATTAAATCTAGATATTAGAAATAAATTAACATCAGGTATATGTTTACATAAACATGGTATTTTATTATAAATATGTTTATTTTCATTATAAATTTTAATAAATTCATTATCTGTCATAATAAATAAGTACAATCATTTACTATATTTATTAATATCCTGTTTCGAAAAAATCCGCTTGTCGTAGGTTAGCCCAATATTCCTTACAATCATTTATATCATTATTCGCTTCTTCTGAATATGTACCAGTATTTACTGTTACACCACCAATCGCTGTTACTGTAAATGTACCTAATTTCTTTACTACCTATAATTTACACTTAGCTGCAATCCATTGTCTTACCCAAGGATCCTCAAATAAATCCTAATCATCTACCTTTGTTGCTAATTCACAATATACATCATTATATGGATCATGCCCAGTTACAAATAACTAATGTGTCGGTCTATTCCATCTATGCTTTATATCAACCAAATTAAACTACTTCAACTAATCCCAATTAGACCACTATATAGTTCTAAACATAACAGTGTCCATTGCCATCTATGGTCCCATCCACATATCTGTCTAAAACATTCGATTCCATGATAAATCCGGGTCTGCAATACCCCACATTTGATTACGCATTTTTAATTCACAAAATTGAACAACACTTAAAACGCAATCCGGAAACTTAATGCACCTATTCTTTCGAAATTCCTATGAATAAAATACGTCTCGTGGTATTACACATTTATCATATTTCACAGCCTCAACATAAAGTTCGTATACCATATTTAGTTCTTTATCAATAATACGAGAATATTCTTTATCAGGTAAAGACAGATTAATAGTTCCACTCATGGTAACATCATCTTTTAGCCATTCAATAAATTCTGAACGTGTCATTTTATATAATCATATAATAAATTTATAATATTTATTTTTATCATTAAATTTTTAAATAACTATTTATTATATCTTTATATGAATCCCCTGAAAATATTTCTAAATATTTTAAGTTATTTTCTTGAGCAGTTTTTCGTTTTAATGGATCTGATATTGTCCATGTATATATTGCTTTTTTATAAAAATTACTTTTTTCTGCTTTCTTTTTCCATGTTTCAAGTAATTCTATATCATTTTTATTAAACGGATGTTTTCCATGTGTCCACATACCCTAATATTCTATATATAAATCATATTTAGGTAAATAAAAATCACAATGAAATGGGTATAATTCTGAATAATACTGACGTTTCGTGTCTTTATCTATTATTATTAAATAATCATATATTTCATTTTCTTTTTTTGAAAATTTATAACTTTTATTTACATCATATCTGTTTTTAAATGATTTTAACATTATTTCTTTATTCTACATAGGATATTCGCATCCATATTTTTCTAAATTTGTTTTAATTACTTTATCATGTATTTTATTATTATGTAATGCACATATACATCCATATTTTTCTAAATTTGTTTTATTTATTTTTTCTCTAATTTTTTTATTCTGAGTAATTATTTCTACTCCATATTTTTCTAAATTTGTTTTCTTTACTTTCTATTTAACTAAAGAATTTTGTGACGAATATTCATGTCCATATTTTTCTAAATTTGTATTAATCATTTTTTTATGAACTTCTTCATTTTGTGTTGCATATTCATAACCATATTTTTCTAAATTTGTTTCCTTTATTTTATTTTTAATATTTTCATTTTGAAAAATATGTTCACAACCATATTTTTCAAAACATGTTTGCTTTACTTTTTCCTTTATTTCTATATTTTGACTTGGATATTCACAACCATATTTTTTTAAACATGTTTGCTTAGACTTTTCTCTTATTTCCTATGATTGTAAATAAGATTTACAACCATATTTTTTTAAACATGTTTGTTGTATTTTCTATTTAATTATTGAATTTTGCATCTAATTTTTACAACCATATTTTTTTAAATTTGTTTTAATTGTTTTATTCATCAAAATATCATGCCCTTCTGTTGTTAACATACATTTTTTCGAACAAAATGTTTGATAACTTGGTATATCTTTATTAATAAACTTTAGAGGTTTACCACATATAGGACATTTAGGTATCTCTTCAATTTTATGTTCTAATCTATATATTAATTCAATTAGCTTTTCTTTTTTTGTTAAATCATTAAATCGATTTAATATATAATTTATAAAATCTGGATAATTTTTTTGCATATTTTGTGAATATGCACATAAACGTTTCCCTTTTAAATTCTAATTATAAAATTCTATACATTCTTCATCATTATTAATCATACTTAATAACTACAATTTTATAAAAATTATATATAAAAATATATAAACTGTCTATATAATAAAAATGTGGATATACCCATATCATGAATATATCCACATTATTAAATTATTTTATTCTTATATTATTATGCAATATAAGACTTAACCATATTTGAAACCATTGCACCATCAACTAACTTAAATTGACTTCTTACAAAACCGATAACTTTACCCATTTCTTTCTGTGTATAATTACCATTATCTGCAATATATTTTTCAATTACAGTTTTTACTTCATCTTCTGATGCCATCTTTGGAAGCAACTCTTTGATGTAATTCATCTGTTCAGTAAATTCTGATGCTTCTTCTGTTCTACCTACAGAAAGACGAGTTTTAATATCACCCTGAAGTTCCTTAACCATTTTGTTAAGAATCTGAATTTCTGTTTTCTCATCAAGAACAGGGTAATTTCCATCTTGATCTGCAGCACCAGTTTTATACTCAAGCATACGAGCTTTTACCAACTTATATGTATTAAGTTTAGCCTTCTCATGAGCCTTCATTGCATCCTTAATAAGATTATTATACTTTACAATAATAGGATGCTCTTTCTTATTCTCTTCCATTTTTCTTTAAGTATTTAAAATTAATTAATTAATAATTTACTTTAACTTTACGACCAATAATAATGTAAACAATTACTGCAATATATGAAAACAAAAGTCCGCAAATAGCAGCAGTAGTTGTTCCTCGATTATTTGCCTTTGCAATATAATAGCAAAGAACCATACAAATAATCATAGATAAAACACATGAACCTATTAGCATATTTTTAAAATTTTATTTTATTTATTAATCATGAATATGTTCTTTAATGTATGTAAATATCATTTTATAAGTTCCTTTTTGTATTGATTCCCGCATATCAGATATATACATATCACGTCCTTTATAAAAATCTAGTAACATTTCATGAATCTTTAAATTAATTTCTTCATTTGTTATATTATTTACATAAGAATTTGTCTGTTTTTGTTCTTTAAATTTTATCATCTCTATATTTAAAATTTAATTAAAAACTCTATCTATAATCTCATTGTATATTTTCTTAAAGGTACCATCAACCATAGTATCTTTTAATTCCGAATTATCATAATTACAAAAACGTTTTTCAATGAGATTTTCAATTATATGTAATTTTATCTCCTCCTTTGTTGGTGTTCCGCCATTTGTATTTTTAAATCGTATAGACATTGTTTAATTATTATTTAAAAAGTTTACACAAATAATATGCTATACCTGCACATACACCAGTTAAACATAATGCGAATGGAAATCCATAAATCCAATCTTCCATACCATTTGTTAGATTCATTCCATAAAAACCTGGAACAAGTGCAGCAACCATTAAACATATAGTTATAATCGTCATTTTCTTCATAGTCTGGTTCAAACTATTATTAATAATAGATGAATATGAAGATTGTTCACGTTCTAGAATATCACTATATATTTGAGATGTATGTAATGCCTGACTTAATTCTACTTCAACATCATCCATAAGATCTTCATCATATGATTTAGTAGGAATAAATCTTTTTGCTCTTGTTAATACAGATTCATTATCTTTAAGTGATGCAGTAAAATAAACTAAGAATTTTTCTATATTCATTATATGCATCAATTCACTTTTATTCATCTTATCACTAAGAGATGATTCTGCTTTTTTCATTTGTAAATGAATCTGCTTTAAATATTTAAGATACCAAAAATTCGATTCAAGAAAAATACTTATGTAAAGATCATAACCTGCTCTATTAATTTTTTTCTGATTTGACCAGTTAATAAAATTAGATATAACATTATTTTGACCATAATATACAGTTACAAGTATATTATCTTTTAACATCATACCTAATGGTATAGTTGTATATATAGGATCTTGATTATCTTCTGTTCTTACTCTATTAGGAACACGAATAATTGTTAATATCCAACCATCATCTCTATCAAATCTAGGTCTTTCATCAATATCAGAAATATCTTCATAAAAATAATCAGGTGTATTGAAATGTGAAACGAGTTCATTTATATCATCCTTTGTTGGATTTACTACATTAATCCAACAACTAAAATCATATTGTTCTGTTTCTTTAAACCCATTATCACATTTCAAATACTGTATCATATCCCTGTTATTTTTTATTTTAGATATTCTTATAAATGAATAAAGTCTTATCTTTATTCACTTTTATCTTATCTTTTTTCAAGTTATAAAGAATACGACATAGTTCTATATATCGCTTAGAGATTTCTGTCATCTCATCTTTACAACATTTCATCTGTTTTTCAATACCTTCAAGTTTATCATCGAATTCTGTAAGTTTTGCTTTATAAAAATAACAATCTTCTGTATTATCTGACTTACTATCATTCTTTGATTCTTTCTTCTTAAGTTCTGCAAGATAAAGTGCAGCTTCCATCTGATTCTTACAGAAAATATCATCTGGTTCAACCCAGATTTTAATAATCTTTCCACCTAGTGAACCTGTATTCTTAACATACATTGCAAAATTATGCAAACCAGATTCATCTTGCCACATAATAATCTTATGAAGCTCATTATCTGCAATACCATAACCATAATTCAATGTATCAAATGCTGCTTCAGTTGTACTCAAAAAACGTCTTGATGGATCATTAAAAAATGATGTCAACATTTTTGCAGTTTCATTAGAGAAAATATGTTCAGATTTCTGATAAAACTGCTTAATACGATCTACAATTTCCTTTGTAGTCATTACATTTTCTTGGAATTCCTTAATGCTATTTGCATCAATGGAAATACCTTTCTTATCTACATAAAATTTAATCATATATTATTAATTATTGGTAAATATTTTCTTAATTTTTTATAATCATCTTCATCTAAACTTAGTGTAGTAGAATTATCACATTTAGAATTTCTAATATATGCAATATAACCTGACCAAGATCCGTTGCCATCCCATTCATTAGTTACTCTTACAACATGTGTAATATCTTCAATACATATAACAGATTTATATTTAGTCATAAAGAAATGTTTATTATTATTTCTAAATTTTATCATAATGCATAGTTAAAAACTCATAAAATGTATATTCTTCAATATTATTTAATTCAGATTCATCTAATATAACAAAAGATGTTCCTTCTGTTTCAACTACATTATCATATTCAATGTATTTGATATTGTTTTTTAAAAGGAATTCTCGTAATTCCCCATTATTCTCACAATTATCTATATTATCGCATAATATATCAGGAAATTGTTCTTTTATTTTAGATTTAATTTCAATAATTATATCATGTAAAAAATTATCATAATATCTAAATATATCTTTTAAATATAAAGTATTTTGTCCATTTGGATTTATATCACTTACGTATAAATATGAGTCACTCCAAAGAAATTTATTACTTTTCCTCTTTGGATCTGCTATATCAATTGCTTGACATAGATTTCCACAATGCCATCCTAAATGACATTCATCTATATCAATACAATTGATTTTCTTTGAACTACCATGATATACTAACATAATAAAATAAAATTAATCAATGTAAGAAATATTACCAGTTTCTTTATTCAACAAAATTGCTTTACCTTTTGATGAATATTCAAAATTATCTTTCGATGGAAATATTACATGTTCTTTTGTTTCAATAGGTGATGCATATCCATATTCAATTATTTTTTCGCATGTTTCTAATGAATATAATTCATGTTTATCAATTGGTTTATAATACTTTCCATATACAATGTATCCACGACTCCATTTTGGTATTTCAATATTAACTTCTTCTCCTGTTCGCAGATTAATAATAACATCTGTTTCCTTTAAGTATTTTTGTCCAACTTTTCGTTTATCTCCTTTATAATTATATTTTACATAATCTTCATTATACTTATCTGCTTCTTCTTTTGTATAATGTGATATTTCAACACGTGTAAAAAAATCAAAAAGAATTTCTTTATTATACTTCTTAATACTGTAATATAATTCAGGTAATCCTGCTGCACCTTTACAATAATAAATATTGTCATTTAATTTCTTTCCATCAATTGCTATATGCACAAATTTTGGCTTGGCAAAATGTTTAGATAATAATGACATTTCTTTTTCAATATCATTATTAATAGGAGCGAAACTAAAATGTGAATTTCTGATATATGTTATCATATCATTATCTGATGGTCCCGAGAACATATTTGTTAAATACGAATTAAGTGATGTAAGAACATCTTTATTTAATGCATCTTCATCAAATTCAAAATATGATAAAAATCCACCATTATTTAAATAAGTTGAAATTAAATCATTCATTTTCTTTTATTTTTATTAATTACTTTACATATTGTATCAATCTTAATAGGTTTAATATCAACCCATTTTGAAATTTTATTACTATCAACTGGTTTATTTGTAGTTGGATCTAATACACATGTAATATGTGGTTGTTTATTTTTAATTAACATTGATACAACTTCAGTTTTCTTAATACGAAATGCAAAAACATTTTCATATCTACCTATACCATCAACTGTTAAATACATATGAGTATCAGGTGGTGTATCCTTTAAATAATTAATAATGTTTTCTGATTTTGCATCATCAAAATTACCATCATTAAATATCATTGTACAATGATCAATATATTTCTTCCAGTCTTGAAGATATTTTGCTCCATTATCTACATTTTCACAAAATGCAATTTCAAGTTTTTCTTTATCTTCATCTGAGACAAAAAAACCTGCATATATAAATGAATTAAGATTAATTATCATATTTAAATCGTTTTGTTTCTTGGTCAATAAGTGAAAATAATAAACTAAATTTACTGTCTTTTTGAACTCGTTTCATATTGTATATTTTATCAACAATAGTTTTTTCTTGAAGCTTGTCAATCACATTACAGAAAGTAATATACATTGCTTTCTTTGGTAACTTATTTTCTTTATTAAATTCACTATATTTAATTAACTTGCCATCATATTCAAAAAATGTATTATCATAAAGATATTTGTATGGATGCTTTGCAATTCCTATAATAAGACTATTAACACATGGTAATGAATTATCACGTAAATATTCTTTAAGTCTTACACCTAAACCTTTATGATATGTTACACCATCATCTTCACACATATGACAATAACCATCGATAATTATAGTATCAAGAATATATCCTCGTTTCCAGCATTCTTTTAATACATCTACAATACAAGGTAATTCTCTTTTATAAAAATTACCTGGTTCGTATAATGCTATATTATCTGTACGTGTAATAACAATATCTTTAAATGTTATATCATCATATGTTTCAAATATACCTGCAACTGTGCGGGCATATTCTTTATCTGTATCTTTATCTGTATAATAATATACGTCTATATAAACTTTCATAATTTTCCCTATATATTCTTATATTATTATAAGAAAAGAGTTGAATAAAGTTTGTTTATATTCAACTCTTTAATGTTATTTAGTTTAAATTTACTTCCATGAAACTTCTGCAGTTGATGTGTAATATGGATCACGACATCCTGAATATGGGTCATATTCTGCTTCTGTTTCAACTGATACTTCCATATGCTTAGTAACTTGTTCACGAACAATAGATGGTGTCTTTGTATCAACTACAGACTCTGCGGTTGATTGCATCATCTTCTTAATTGCAAGTGCAACTTCATGTTCTGGTGTATTAAGCTGTGCATCTCGAACCTCAATTTCATGCTGAAGTTCTTCTTCCTTCTTAGACATCTTCTGAATTGTTTCATGCAATTCATCAATAGTCTTAATCAACTGCTGAATTTCTGGAATCAACATAGCTTGATAAGACTTCTTAATACCCTTTGAAAGGAACTCTTCTGATGATAAATCTGTATATGATAACATAATTATATATTTTAAATGTTTAACTTCTTGTTTATTATTTACATTACAAAGATACACATTTATTTCCTAATAAAAAAATATATCATAAACTTTTTATTCATAATACAATAAAATATATGAGTAATTAAACAAAATTAAAACATATGATAAGTACTATTAAGAGTTTAATCTTTGATATTAAACAAAATAATTATACAGATAATAAAATAATATCATTACGGGATGAACTATCAAAATATAATGTAGATGAAATTAAATCTATATTAAGTAATGATGAGATTACAGATTTATTGAATATATGTAAAGACACATATTATAATACACAAAAAGAAATTATTGATGATTATAAATTTGATGCTCTTGAAACATATATAGGATTAGAAAATAATAATTATGTAGGTTGTAAAAGTTCGGCTAAACATGCAAATTATACTATCAAACATAGTTTCATTATGGGTTCTTTATCAAAAGTTCAGATTAAACAAGATAAAAAAACTGGTAATGTTGATATGAATTATTTTGCTGATGAAATATCTAAATATATAGATAAATCATCAAACACTAAATATTTTGAAACAACACCAAAATTAGATGGTTGTTCATTTAGCGCTGAATTTACAGTAGATGAAAATCATAATTACAAATTCATATCATGTGCAACACGTGGTGACGGTAATTATGGCACTGATATTAGTCATTGGATTAAACCAAAAATTTTAAAAGAATGGACAAAGATTAATGAATGCTGTCAAGATATTCTTACGCCAAATGATATTTTATGTATCAGAGGAGAAGTTCTTGTACCTGTTAAAGATTTCAATGAAAAATATGCAGATGAATTTACTAATCCTCGTTCTTATGTTGCAGGGTTATTAGGTAGAAAACTTTCAGATATACATCCTAATCTTATTCTACATAATGATTTGCATTTTGTATGTTATGATTATAGAATATATAATACTGTATCTAAAAAGTATACAGAATTATCATGGATTAATAAAAATGATTCTACATATAAAATATTAAGTAATTATATCGGTTATATAGGAGAATTACCAGAAACAAAATATTGTCAGTTACATTCATATTCAAACAGAATAACTGGTAAAATGTTATCAGATATATATGATGAATATAATAAATTCAGAAATAATGAATCTTTATATGCATTGGATGGTATTGTATTCAAACCGTCTTGTTCAAATAGATTATATAATGAAGATAGAGCACGACCAGTAGATTGTGTTGCCATGAAATTTATTCCTATGATAAATTCAACACATATTATTGATATTGAATGGAATGTAAAGAAAACAGGAGAATATTTTCCTAAAGCTATAATTGAACCAATTTACCTTGATGGAAAAGAACTAAAGAAAGCTTCTTTACATAATTATAATTATATCATTAAGAATAAATGTGGTATTGGTTCAGAAGTAAGAATTTCATTAGCAGGTGATATAATTCCTTTTGTATATGAAATTGTTAAACCATCAGGTATTGATAATATTAATTTACCAAATGATTCTGAAGTGATAACAGAAACTTCTGGTAATATGCATCTTATGAAGATTTTTAAATCACATAATGAATTTAATAAAAACAAGTTCTTAGCTTCTGCTACTGCATTAAATATTAATACTATAGGCCCAGCTGCTGCAAATACATTATGGGATGGTTTACATAATGACATTAAAGATTTAACTAATATTGTTTATTTAATGTCTGATAATAACTTAGATCTTATTACAAAAACATTTGGTGAAACAAAAACATATACAAATATTGTTAATAATTTAAGAGAATATAGGAATCATCTTACATTGGAAGATATTATATTAAGTTTTTGCTTTAAGACATGTGGACATAGAGCATCTTCATTATGTGCGAAGATTATGAGAAATGAGGAATATTCAACATCAAGTTTCAGTTCAGTATCTTATAATTGGGCATTAGATAAAAACAGTGAAGAATATAATCTGGTTATGAATGTTGTTAATTTACTTAATATCGATATATCAGCAAAAGAAAACAGTAAAGATAATAACGAAAAAATAAAGATTATTATGACTGGATCTCCAAAAGCATTTGGATTTACGACAAAAAAAGATTTCTTAAATATACATTCAGAATATGAAGAAACTACAGTATGGTCAGAATGTAAAATATTATTTACTGATGATTTAAATTCAACATCAAGTAAAATGAAGAAAGCAAATAAATTAGGTATTGAAATTAAAACATATGAATAAAAAGAAATGGTGAATAACTTTAATTAGTTATTCACCATTATTTTCAATAATAATTATCTTCTAAACTTTCATCTACCATCTTTGATAACAACTTATATTCATAATCATCTATTTGTTTTAATTCTTTTTCAGAAAGGTAATTCATCATAGATGTTTCAACTTCAGAATATAATTGTTCTTCTTCATCAGTAAAATGTTTTTGAGTATTATCCATAATAAATTAATCAGTTATTTTTAACTAATTTTAAAATATCATCTAAACATTTATTTAGAATAACATTATCACAATATTGTGCTTTCTTATTATTAATAATATTTGTTAATAAATTAATATCAACAGTAACATATTCTTTTTCAAAATCTTTTTTTGGAATAGAAAAAAATGCATGATGTTCAGGTCTACTGGATTCATCATGATAATGTTCTATCAACATATCATAATATTTCTTATATATAGGTGAATCTTTCTTAATTGTGATACCTATAGTATTATAAGAACCAGTTAAGCATGAGTTATTCTCAGATGTATAAACCTTTCCTTTTTTACCCATGTTTGAACCGGATGCTGTTGTTGGTTGATAATATAATCCTGTATATTTATGTTTAACTTTATAATTCATAATTTATTTTTTAATTTTACGTGAATATTCTTCACCTATATTAAATAATTCAACTCCGTTATTTTTATATTTTTCAATATTATTGTTATAATGTTCAATAACAATATCAGACCATTGCTTTGTATTATCACTTTTTAAATATGTAGTACTCCACAATTTTTCTAGCATTTCTCTTCCAATCGCAAATAAAATTTTTGCATATTCTTGAGAAATTTTATGAACACCACAATTCAGTATTGAACAACATGTGCCTCCCTGATAATTGTCATTATTAATAGTTTCATGAGGATAGAAAATTACAACATCATCTACAAAACATTGCATTAATTTTCTACTATCATAATAATTATTAATTTCCTGTACAATACCAGGTAACATATTACATGTTTCTACCCAATCACCAACTTTATAATCAATATAAGAATTGATTTTATTTAAATATTGTTGTATCTCTACTTTATTCATAATATATAATTTTAATTATTTTATATATACAAAGATACATATTTTATTTGAAATTAAAAAATAATTATTTAAATAAAACCATTTTAATTAATTCATCTACTTTTTTATCAATGTCATTACAAATAGATGCGCCTCCAGAATCATTTATTAACGGATTTTTATAAGTATCTGTAATTTCTTTAATTCTCAATAGATATTTGTAAATATCTTGATCCCATCTATTATATTTAATATCTAAATCAACCTCAATAGGTTCATCTTCATATTTCAAATCAGAAAATGATTCTTTATCATATTTCATTTTTGGACAACGTGCGGTCCATATATCATTTTCTGTATGTATATCTTCTAATAATGATCCCTTAAATGAATTTGCACGTTTAGGTTTTTTCATATAAAGATATAAATCACCTGGTATATATTTACCAGATAATGTATCATGTCCTTGATTTCTTGCCAAATACATAATAATTACAATTCAAATTCGTCAACAACTTTTGGAAGTTTATCATAACCCATTTTTACATGATGTTTCTTACATGCTTCAATAGCTTCTTGTTCAGTTTCATAATAATGAGTTATTGGACAGGAATTAAGATTTCCGTCTTCTTCAATATATTCAAAATACTTTCCGAACCTTTTACTTTCAAGTTGAACTTGTGCGCGGAATCCTTTCTCTTCTTTTAATATTCTGTATTTCATATTAATCTTTTTTTACACAATGATTTTTAAAATCCCATTCATAATGTTCATAATCAGTATCATCATCACTGTCATCATATACAAGTTCATGATAACTTTCATTAACTAACCATTTACATAAATGAATATTATTCTTATCTACATGTTTTATATTATTTGGTTTATATAACATAATTTTCCAAAATTTTGGTTCTGCATCTTTATCATTAAACAAATAATAATCACATGTTTGTTCATCTACATAAAATTTTTCTTTTGACTCACCTTCAATATATAAATAACAAGGCATAGCAAAAGATATTACCAATTCATAATTATCTAATTTCATTTACAATTTAATGTATAATGTTTATTAAACCATTCCATAAATGAATCAGATGTGCTTGCATCATTATAATGATTTAAAATATTAAATATATGATATAGAGAATCATCAACTTTCTTAATATATGTTACTTTATATGTGCAAGAAAAATCACATGGATCTGCTGCACTATAATAATCGTATTCAATTTCATAATAAGCATTATCATCAAGACCTTCAAAATCTTCCGGAAATACCCATCTTGTTTCATCATTACATGGACCTGATGTATATGAATGCATATACTCACCTTTCTTTATTTTTCTCATTCCTTATATTTTAATCCTTCTTTAAATCCAGCAATGTATGCTGCTTTATTTGCATTATAAAAATCTCTAACAGTACAGTTTGTTAACCGGTATTCAACATTAGATGTATGATTTTCTGCATAGTCTGTTGCTAGCATATTCATCACATTATGCTTATGTTCTTCCCTTAATTCTTCAAGTTCAGTAAGCCAATTTGCTAATTGTTTATGATCTAAACCGCATTCTTTATTATCACATGTTTCTGAAATTTCTGTTGCATGTTCTATTGCTTCTTTTAATGTCATCATTTTTAAAATAATGTAATATTTTTCAATAAATATCTTCTGAATATAATGGCCAATATTTTATATTACTATCATCGTTTCTTAATGCTCTTTCTTTAGTTACCTGACCACATTCATATGCTATTTTCATCGCTTCTATTCTATCAACATATCTGCCTTTAGAAGTCATAAAACCACCGTCAGATTCAAATGAATTAATTTCATCTTTAAATTGATATATAATATCAGGATGTCTAAACCCCAATCTCATATCAAAAATTTCATCATGTGGTTTATGATATATACTTTTAGGATCTTTATTCATTGTATCTATCATATATTGCCTATGTGCTGTATTCTTTGTCTGAAGATATGCAGCACATACAATATATTCATTTGAGTTATCAATCATAATTTCGTATACAATACAATTTTCTTTTTGTTGTTATCTTTATAGTTGCGAATATAAAATTTATATAAAGTATATTTACAAACCATTCCTCATTATTTGCAAATACATCTGTATGAAGATTACCATCATAATAGAATCCTAAAGAACAATGTCGTTCTCGACTCCAACTAAAATCAATATACATGTCATCACCTTTATATAGTCTTCTATTATAAGTAACGTATCGCCAAGGTGTTTTATATCTTATATAATTTTTAACCTTGCATAAAAGTTCGAATTTCATCTTCATCAATATCTTTTATTTCACCATTAGTATTTTTTACATAAACTCTATACAATGATCTACCCGGTCTAAGTTCTCTTGAATCCTTATCTTCATCAAACGTAAAATTGTAAAAATACTCGTAAAATGTATTTTCTATATTTTCAATATCATTATTTGTATATCCTTCAGTTGGTTTATCAAATAAATCACCGATATTCTCATCATCCCCTATACAATCATCAAGCCATCCATTATATGGACAATCCCATGCTTTATGAACAATAGAAATAGGATATGCATTAATACCATAAATTTCACAAAGTTTATCACCTGCTTTAATTGCTTCTGTTTTTTTCAATTCCTCTTTCTGTTTCTTAAGTTTTTTCTTCATCTCGTTTTCTTTCTTCTTGTATGGCTTATAAAAATCAGAAAATACTTTATTAAACTTAATTACATCTTCATCAGAAAAAGTTTTCAATTCTTCTATAATTTCATTAATATTCATTATTATTAAAATTTAAAAATTAAACGTTATTTTATATTATCTCTTACTTGCATCAATGCAAATCCCAAAAGATTTTCACCTTTCCATTTCTCTGGATATAAAATATCATCATTATCTGCAGATAATTTTACGCCCCAGATATTATCATATGGGCTTGCTTCAACTAATATAGAATTACCGGTTGATTTAATGTATTTCTTTAATTCATCGTTTTGTGTAAACTTCAAATAATTACCATTATAAACAATAGTAAACTTATTTTCATTCCAAATTTTATCATCAAAATTCTTAATAAGTCTTCCATACTTTTTCATTTTAGATGGATCTGTTTCTAATAAAATCTGATATGCAATTTGTTTGTCACCAAATAACATTGCTTTTTTAAACATCATATATTGTTCAGTACATGAAAATTTAATATTATTTTCATCAATAAAATTTGTTTTATACCACTGACAAAACACATGTGGACCTATTTTATCATTACCATAAGGTTTCCAGAAGCAAATAATATCTTCGTCATAAGACATTTCTTCTGCTATTGATAAATTATATTTTTGTTCTACCATACTTTTTATATTTTAATCTGTCTTTACTTATGTTTGTATAATAAAGTTCTAATTTTGTCTATAATAAATATATATGTATAATAAATAAATTATTATACTTCCTAAAAATAGTTATTTATTATCTAATATGTTAAGTTCATTTATTAATCTAGTAAACTTTTTTAAAGGTTTAACATTTGAATCAGTAAAAAAGTTCTTCGTAACTTTTGGATTGTATCTATGGGAAATCCTCAAAGAAGTTTGGAATGATGTAAAAACAAATAATGGAAATTCTATCATGTTTATTGCATGGTTTTTAATTTCTATTTTATGTGGATTTACATTCTCAATATTAGCAATGATTGTACAGTCTTGTTATGTACATCATATGCAAGCAGAAACTTGTGATGTATGCAATCATAAGGACATGTTAAAGTATACATTGGTAATCTGCATCGGCAGTTTACTACACTGCATATTTTAAATAACTATTAAACAAGTACAGGGGGATTACTGACAGCACACAAAGTAATCCCCTTTTTATATAATTATTTCTATACCCTTTATTTGATTTATAATCTTAATTTCATCCTCTGTTAATCCTAATGCAGGTTCATCCGGAAATAATATATTATGAAAATTTATTGCATATGTTAAATCTTCATATTTTCTAATGGATGCATTCATATATGAATATACATATTGTATCCATTGTTCTGCATTAAATTCTTTTATTCTGTCTTTGAGTAATTTATCAGATTTCCTAATATCTAACAAATCTGTAAGTTTCTTATAAGTGCTTTTAAATTCATCCCTTAACATTTCTATACGTTTAGCAGAATAAACAGCGGTTACAAGATTCAAATTTTCAAATTCTAAATCTTGCTGTTCTTCCTTATTCCATGTAAATAATTCTTTGAATGAATTTAGTTCTTTCATTTTTGTATAATTAAATATTTAATTATTATATTTAAAAATAAAGTATAAGTTTATAAAATAAAAAAGAGATATAACTCATATAATGAATTATATCTCTATGTTAGAAGTAAAATAATTAAATCTATTGATACTTACTTCTTTGTGTTCTTCTTAGTATTCTTTACTTTCTTATTAGTCTTAGTAGTTTTCTTATGTACATTGATATATAGCTTTGTGATAAGTTTTGTATTATCAATATCAAATGTATTTGTTACCATCTCATGTAAAGTTGCTGATTCACGGTGATAGAGATAATCGAGTACATAAAGACTTGCAGGTACATTACGAATCACAGAAAAATGTTCATTGTTTCCTACAAGCTGAACATGACGATCTCGATCTACAACAGCAAACATATACTTTCCATCATTTGACTGCACGCCTGCAACCATAAGTCCTTCTGTATGATCTACATTATCAAATTTTACATAACGTCCACCAGCCTTCTGCATTGCTGCATTAAGCTGAGCAATATACTCTTCATCTGTCTTTACACGTGGCTTATGCTCATCCTTCTTGAAACGTGGACGCTGATTATTATTCACTCTCTTACCACGATTTACATTAAGATCAATAGATCCATTAACATTTACTTCTGCCATAACTTTATTTCTTTTTAGTTTTATGAATATTTAAAGTTTATATATCCAAATATAAATAAAGTCTATTTATAATAAAAATAAAAGGAATAACAAAATCGTTAAATAATGTTATTCCTATATTATTAAACTTCAAAATTTTCTTCATCTTCACCAGCTGCAGGAGATGTTCCTTCATCTGTTTCTTCTGGTGTTTCTTCATCTTCTGTATTAAAGTCTTCTTCTGTTTCACCATTATCTTCATCTGATGAACTATCATCATTGGTAGTTTCAAGTGAAGCGCCTTCACCACCCTTAATAAATTTAGCAACTGTTTCTGCAATACTTACAATATCTTCTGTTGTTACATTGCTCATAAGTTTACCTATATTAGTTGCAATCTTCAATGATTCAATCTTAAGTTCTTCATCAGTCATACCGTCATCTGTTGCTGTTACGCCATCTTCAAATACGGCTTCTTCATCAAGACCTAATCTTTCTTTTAATGTAGTTGTATTCATATTATATAACTTAAATATATTATTTTTAAATCTATGTATTACTGATATAATCAGCAATTTTAGATGCAATATTAATAACGTCTTGAGTTGTTACGTTACTCATTAATTTTGCAATATCTATCGCGCGTTTAAGTGCTTCAATTCGTAAATCTTCTGCTGGCATTTTATCCGGTTCTATATTTTCTACGAAACTGTTATCACCATCTTCCAAAAAAGAATCCATAGATACGTCTTCAGGCGTATCTTTAACATCAGCAACAGTTAAACCATTGCGCATACTATGTTTTTTTGGTTCCATTCAATTAAAAATCATTTTTATTATTTATCTAAGTTAGATATGTATATATTAAAATTGAGGTTTTATTAAAATTACCCAATATTTTAATAAAACCTCAAAATTAATTAAAAAAATAATATAAATATTTGATAAATTATGATAAAAAATCATCCATTTTTGACTCAATTTTATTCACAGTAGTAGTATACTGTGAAATCTTTGTTTTATAGTATGATAATAAATTATGTATAATAATTTCTTTACATTTAGTTATATAATCATTACATTCTTCTAAAGTAGAAAATATATGGATATTCCTATTATTTCCATAAGGAACTGAATATTTCAATGTTTTGTATTCTATATTATATATTATAGCAAATACTAAAGGATTACCTTTACATTCTCGATAAAAAATATATGGAATATTAGGATTATTCCAATTATTATCAATAGGTTGTAACATATATTTAATGAATAAATTATTAGATGGTAATATATTACTTGTTTTTACAAGAGTAAATTTAACTGGTTTTATATTATCATCATTAAATATATCTGTTAAATTATCTATTTCCTTTGATGAAAGTTCTTCTGCTAATGGTAAAATACCATTGTTTAATATTGATGAATATATAACAGCATATACTGACTTAGATTCATGTTGTTTAAAATCTTCATAACTTATTAATTCCATTCTCTAACCTTATTTAAATCTTCCTGCGTATATGTAATCTTTTCAGTTAATTTGGTTATTTCACCTTCAGATTTTTGCTTTTCATTATTAAGTATAGATTCAATTTCTTTTTTAAGCTCTTCTACACGTTCATTAAATAATTTATCAAATTTCTGTTGATAAAGTTCTTTATTATTTAATGTAATGACATTCGCTTTTTCTTTAGAAAGTTTAAATTTATATTTTTGAATAATATCCAACAATAAATCTTCAGCTGATTCTTTTCGTGTATCAAAAAGATACATTAATGTTGTCTGGTAATTATGAAACTTTTCATAATTATAAAAACAATATTTCGGTGTCCAATATTCATTATCACTATTAATCCTCTTTGTTAAATTGATAAAAGTAATAATATCGCCTTTCATACCAATATCAGACGACATATTAAGAATACCAATATTATAACAATTATCTTCTTTATTATAAACAATAATAGTTCCATAAATATCATCTGCTAAATTATAAATTTCACCATATGTATGAATATAATAAAATTTATTCTGATCAATATATTTCTGAACTTCTTCCTTTGTTACTTTAATACATGGATATAATCCATCACTAGAAAAAGAAATATTTTCCTCTGATGGATTATTAATAGTAAATAATTTCATTTGTGAAAAATTCTTTACTCCTTCTATAATATCTATTGTATGTTTAGCCATAATAAATTAAATTAATCTTGTTTAACATATAATTTACAACAACACTTATCTTTTGTTCTATAGTTAGAACATGGACAATGTTTTTCCTCAGAATCATTATTACAAGGACAATCACCATTACAACGATTAATACCTTTAATAATTCCATTTACAATCTTTTCATTTGGATTCAACATCCATCCTTCACGTAAATTTCCTTTAACGTATTCTAAATCTACCATATTTTTATTTTTTATTCATTTGCTTTTTTATGTTTTTTAAATAATATGGAAAATAAACGACATCCATAAAATTCTTACAGAACTCTTTAGTTACTATAGAATGCATATTCTAATCAAAATCTAATATATGCATATATTGATTTTCTGTTAAACTCTTTATATAATCATCATCATATATACCATTATTTTCTGTTATCTACTTATGTATATATAATGATTTATCATACTCATTATCTCTTGTTTTTGCATTATTATATTCTCTGAACGGTATTGCTATATAATCACCTGCATTATTAATATTAACATTAGGTAATGGTGATTTCCATGACTGCCATATAAAACATGCATCATAATTATGTTGAAGACAATAGCAATTTACTGTAAAACCTATAGCATTATCATCAATTTCAAATATTGCTCTCTTACTTGCTTTATTTTCATTAATATTTTTAATCTTAGATATATGATTATTTAATATAATGTTAATCCAAAATTTTGATAATAATAATGAATTACCAACACCATATAAACTCCACTCATAAGGTCCTGTACCATCTTTTGTACAATATACATTATTAGAATAAATTATTCGCTCATCTGTTAATCGATTAACAAAGCTTTTTAACAAATTAACATTTATGTATGTTGAACAATTAGTTCTTAATATATAATCATAATCTAAATTAAGTTGTTCTAATAATTTAAATGTTTGATATGTTTTTTCATATGTTCCATTTAATGAATCGTCTGTTGGAACTTCTATCTTATGTAATTTTTTATTTACATGATATTTACCATCTGTAGATGCAGTATATGTCCAATAATCAACATTTTTAAATTTATGATTTAAAATGTTTTTTGCATATAATTCTGTGCGTAATCTATACTCCTGCTACTGAAATAATTCCTGATTACAACACATTGACAATATAATTATTTTCTTATCTTTCATATTTAATATATGGTATATTTCTAAAATCTTTATTATATTTAAGAATATTTAATGCATCTTGTTTTGTAATAATATCATCAATTAAATATGTAACAACAAGATGAATCATATCTTTCTATAACCATTTATTTATAAATGATAAATCTGTATTATCGTATTTTATATTTCTGTGGATATACATACAGTTATCAGATTCATTCTATAAAGTTCTATTTTTAAAAACTCTATATGAAATTGCTATACATTTATTAAAATCATTTATATTATCATAATATGGATCTTGTTCATGCAGATATTCAGGTCTAACAAAACCAAATTCCTAAAACATGTCAAATATATCAAACTTGTTTTCCAAATAATAACATGTTAAGATAAATCCCATACCATTATCATCAATACTTGCTGTTACATCCGGTTTATAAATATCTTTATACATTTCCATATATCTGTAGAAATTATCAAACGTAAATTGTTTATATAATTTACGGGATAATAATGTACCATTACCCTATGGAAATATACAATACTTATATGGACCTTGTTCTTTTGTTATATAACATTCAGTTGCATATGTAATATTATCATCCGTTATATTCTATACAAATTCATTTAATAAAGAAATATTTATATACGTAGATAAATTTGTTCTGAATATATAATCATAATCCTATAATATTTGTGTTTGTTCTAATACTTGTAATGTTAATAATGTTTTTGATAATGTTGAATACAAATCATCATTAGTTGGAACTTTTATTTTATGATTGTTTGTACTTATATAACATTTATCATTGTCTGATACTGTATATATAAAATAGTCTATATTATCATACTAATCAATATTAGAAAGCCATGTTTGTTTACAAAGTTCTTCTTCTTTCTAAAAGAATTCTATATTACATGACATCAGTAATATTAATATCTTTTTCTTATTTTTATTCTATTTCATCATATTTTAAAATAAACTTTGTGGATCTTTAAAATTTATGAATAAATCTGGACTTACATAAAAATGATATAATTTATAATCAGCATATTTGACAGTTTTTAACTGAAAATATACTTTTGTTTCAGTATCAAATAAAGGATATAACCAATGATAATAAAAACCTGTATATTTGTCAAAATTATTTATATCAAATTCCATGTGGTCTTCATCAAATTTATAATAAAGTTTTGGAAGAATTTGTTCATATGTAAATTCAACATAATCTCCTCTACCACCATGAACAACTCTTTCAAACTTATGTGCAAATAATAATCCTGAATTCTTTAAATAAAGTTCTTGATTATGCATAAATTATTTTTATTCTATTTTGAAGTTCTGGAGAATATTGTTCTTTTGTTTGTTGATATAAATTACCAAAACATCCATCTAATATATATGTTGTACAATAATCATGTTCATTTCTGACACCTCTACCTATACTTTGTATAATAATATTACTTGTAGTACAATTATACCATAATGGGAATAATTCTAATTTCTTTTTTACAATTTTACTTGTAATATTTGGATATGGTACTTTCATCAATATAATAAATCTACAATAATCATCTGGAAGATCAATACCTTCAGTTAATGTTGGACCAACTAAAATACCATTAGTTGATTTCTTAAAATCCGGCATTATTTCTTCTTTTTGCTTTGGTGTACCATAAAGGAATAATCGCTTTCTTACTTCATATGGAACACTATTATAAAAAATTCTTGCATTTTCATATGAACCTGTATGAATAATTCCCCTATATTGATTATGCGCATTTATAATCTTTGCTGCCATTTGTTGAATCATTGGAAAATCATGAGCTTTATTTGCATAATTCATTTTATATTTAGGAATATAATATATAGGAGACCTACTGAAATCAAATGTAGATGGAATCTTTGAGAAAAAAGATTCATGTTGTTTTGTATATTTCGTTCCTATATTTTCATCAAATGCATGATGAGACCCTACAGTAGCAGATAAAAGAACTTTATTATTTGCATGTGATAAAAGATATTCATTACAAAGATAATCTTCTTTTGCACAATTAAACTGATATGTTCTTTCATGTGTTTCTGGATTAACATTAACTTCCATTAACATATATTCAGTTCCTGACTTTTTAATTGCTTCCATAAAATCTTCGAATGAATTTCCAAATGTATGAAACCATGTTAATCTTTTTGATAATGTTTCCATATCTTTATCCATATTCTTTGTATTGAATAATGATTCATGTTGAATTTCATCTTCTAATGATGAATTAACATTTGCAACAATAGTAAGAATATTTCTGAATAATTTAAGTAATGTTATAATTTGTTCCGCATTATCATGATAGTAATTAAGACCAGTAAATACCACATCCAACTTGTCTTTAATATTATCGTTATCAAATATATATGTATAGTGTTTATCAAATTTTTTATTTTCATTTAATATATGTGTTAAGCATTCAGGTTTAAAAAATTCATCATATATTATATCAGATGAAAGTGTTTTCATCTCTATATTATGTTGTTCTGCATAATCAAGAATATCCATTAATTTCTTTGTATGAGATTGATCTCGAAGTGTTGGTGAACAGAATTGTTGAACTAGATCAGGAATATTATGGCACTCATCACAAAAAACAACATCACGTTTTGGAAATGGATGACTTGTTCCTGCTTTTTGATTTACAAGATTCATATGATGAAGCCATAACTGATATGTCATAAGTGTAACATTTGAACGTTCTGCTCTAAATCTATCTTGCATATATTTACATCGTTCAACGCATGTAAACATATTACGTTCTCTCCAATTCTTATCTCTCAACTGTCCATATGAAACTTTTGCGAGTTTACAACGTCCGCAACTGAGGTCTTGCTTATTAACAAAACATGTATAATTTCCTATTGCACCCTTTATATAACCAAATTCATATAATGACATTTTATCAATAAAATCTGCATATTGCTGCCAGAGAAAAAGATCTGAACAAAGTATATATGATGATTTATGATAATATTTTGACAATACACCTGCACATATAATACATATAAGAGATTTACCAGAACCAGTTGGTGCTTCAATTATAGAAGTTTCCCTATTATCATTTAATATACTCTTAATAATAAACATTATAGATTCAATCTGATATTTCCTGAAAGAAAAATTCAAACCTATATTATTTTCAACCCAATCTAATATATTTGATTTTATTGATTCTATCGTGTATTGCATTTCTTGCTTTATATACTTTATTATATTATATAAAAAAATATATAAAAAGTTATAAAAATAAAAAAGAGAATTAGTTTCTAATTCTCTAATTCTCTTTTTTATATTATTTTTTTTATTTTATAAATACCTACATGAGAAGTATTATCTACATTACCAAATCTAATTCTATCAGATGTTTGATACATACCATTAGTTCTCTCCTAATATATACTAATTGTCATACCTAATGTTGCTTTTGTTGTTGTTACATCTGTAGCAATAGTACCTCCACTAAATACATTTACGACTGTTACTTGTTTTATATATAACTAATTATATTTATTCTAATTAGAAATCAAATAATCATGTCCTTGTACATGTTCTACAGATCCTCCACTAATAAGTTCACTAACAGTAGAACTTAATGAAATAGGGTCATCACTATAACAAAATAATACGGTCTAATATGTATTTGATATATCGTTTAGATAGAACATAGTTTTATTATATAAATTACTGTTTTTATTATATTCAACTGGATTATTATCATCATATTTAAACAAAGCAAAAGAACCAAGGCCACCAGGTGCATTTATTTCCCAAAGATATATAGTATAATATATATTTTCTGCAGTATATGTCTAATTAATTTTAAATATAGGTCTATTCTTATAGCTAAATGTAATAATTCTGTTTGCTGTACATTTATTTAAACTATATTTAATTGGAGCTCCTGTATTATCATTTTGTATTAAATAAGCTTTTGCAGAGCAACCAGCAGTATCAGAGTCTAATGTAGTTACCTATGTAGTTATAACAGACGATAATTTATTTGTAAATATTTTATTTGTATCTTCATATCCAAGATAAATCTATTTTTTTGTGCCATAAGTATAAAATAAATCATAAACATAAACTTCGTGGTCACCACTCTCTCCAGTAGTTATAATTTCAATTACACATAAACTACTATCCATTATAGCATCATTATGCTTTTTTATAGTAAATGTTACAGGACAATTATCTCTTTTTATATAATTACTTGTTGCACTTGCTTTATATAAAATAGACGTATTCGTATTATTTATTAATGGATTTTCTGTGGTTGATCCATGAATGTTATAATCTATATTAGATGAATCAATCGTTGTTGTTTTATCAGGTTCATTAAGTCCATAATATTTTTCTGTTTCCATAATATATAAATTATTCATAAATTTATATATATACATTAAAAAATAAAATACGATGAGTTAAATGACGTAATTAAAAAATTATAAATTATTATTTTTATCAAAAAAACCAATAAATGTTTCGTATGCGTCATTATATGGTTCTACCGTTGCTATATATCCTAAATATACATATTCTGACTAATTATTTCTGGTATAAATATATATTTTAAAATTTGCAAAGGGGTCTCCATCTTCTATATCTTTTAAATATACATAGTTTCTATATACATCATTTATACAATCAGATATATCCATAACATAATAATCCATATAGGAATTAAAATCATATCCACTATCATGTTCATATTTTAAATTATACTACGTTAATACATTACGTAATATTTTTTTATCTGTATTTATTTGATATTTATTATCTATTAAAAATATAATATTATCTAGTGACATAGGAGCATTTAAAACATGAGTTTCATAATCTATTTCTTTTTTAGGATTTTTAGCTGTTAAAAAATATAAGTGGTGTATAATAGAAATAGTTTGACCATCCCATTTTGCTCTTGCAATTATTGTATTTTTCTAATCCTAATGTGCATATTTAAGTGTCATAAATTGTTTATTATTATAACTAAAAGTAATTACATCCTAAAGTTCAGCATCATCTGGTATATTAATATGCATTATTGCAGCAGTTCTACGTCTAAATACCTATGTTTCATATAATAACGTTAATTTATAATTTGTTTTTGATGATGTTATTGAATTTGCATAATTATCTTTTAATTCAGTATTATCAGTTGCTTGTAAATTATCATATATATTATTAGTATCATCAACAATACCAAATAATAAATAAAACTTGAAGTTATCAACCTTTTCAGGATCGTTTTCATTTTCATATATATAACTACTTCCTCTATTTTTAAATATATAATATGTATTATTAGATAATATTTTATATTTTGTTTGGTCATCTTCACCCTATACATAACCACTTACATATTTTAATACACATGGTCCTGGTACTAATTGCTATGTTAATGTCTCCTATATAACATTCAGTTGTATATTATGTGATATAGCAAAGTTTTTAATATTAAATGTTATTGTTGTATTTCTTTCTTGACCTGTATTATTTTCGTCACATGATATGACTGGTACAATTATCTTAGAATTATCAGGGAAATTATCAGAATTTAATGGTAACTTCAATTGATCTTTTACTTCTAATGATTTTTTAAATGTAACTCTACACCAATTATCACCGTTATTTGTAAATGTTTTACTTAAATTTTGTGAATCATAAATCACAGGTATAGTTTCATCTGTTTCTGTAACAGCAATTACATAATTTGCATCACAATAACTCACTTCACTACCCTCAAGATTAATAGTAGGTATATTAGATTCATAATCTGAATTTATAACCGCTTTATATGTTATGTCTTCATCTTCTTCAAGCAAAACTGGTTCTTCATCTGTAATTGTACCATCACCTAATATTAATAATATTGGCGTTAAATTATCACTTGCTTGTTGTTCAATATCATTATCTTCTGATACAACGGGTGTTGTGATCACACCACCTCCTCCGCCTGTAACTTCCTATAAATCATTTTTATTAAATTTATTATTTGTTGTTGCATTTCCACCAATAGTAGACTATGATGTACTCATATCAGTATTATATGTATTATCATTATTAATAAGATTACTTTCTTCCATAAATTAAAATATTCGTATATGATATTTCATTATTTATTTTAAGCAATAAAGGGATGTAGAATTTAACAATAATCTACATCCCTTTATTTTTCTCACTTCATATTCAATATATCTAAAATATGTTCTGTTATAATGTCCGTTGCCTCTGTGGTTTTAACAGTGGTATATTCAATATTATGTTTTTCCAAAATATCTTTCAATTTTTGATCTGCTTCTTTTGCCTATTCAAGTGTATGAATTCTTCCATTCTGATTATATTCAGTGTCTCTATCAATAAAATATGTAATGTTATGAAATGTATTAAATTGCTCTATTACAAAATCTTCAAAATATTTACTTTTAAATTTAGAATAATAAATTGATAAAATTAATGGACTATCTGATATAACAACCTATACTTTATGATTCAATCTCCATACACGATGATATTGTTTTCCAAACATATAAATCTAATCATCCATTGTTGAATAACTTCCTTCCCAAACTCTGTCTTTTGCATATTCCAATGACTGCTCACAATCAACTCCTTTCATTTTTAATTTGTAAAAAATTCCACTTGCAATTGTTGATTTTCCTGCACATGCGCCAGCAATCAGATTAATAATAATTGTGTCGTCGTACTACATATTTTATTTTTTTATATATTTTTCAATAAACATTTTATCATTAGTTAAAAAATATGTTGATGTTGATGCATCTGATAATAATGCTTTAAAAAAATAAAAAGTATCAAATTTTATACATTTTACTTCTGTAATATCATACATTATTTTTATGTGTGATATGTTAATTAAATCATTTGCGCCATTACATAACAAATTACGTATATCAGCCATTACAATTGAATTATCTACATATTGTCCTAATTCCTTATAATTGTATAATGCATCAATAGATAAATCATTTTTATCTAACAATGATAATAAATCTTTTACATTTCCTGATATACCTTTAACTCTTATTAATATATTATCTGTATCCTTCTTTTTAAATTTTATCATTTTGCAAACATTTTAATAACAGGTTCAAAAATCTCTACTATCTTATACCAGTTTACATATGGTCTTCTTGATTTTCCATATACTAAAGGGCATCCAACATTTCTGTCATCAATAGAAAATGGTGCATATGCTTTAGGTGAATCTGTCCATTTTTCTTGTTCTGGATCTTTACTGATACCATATAATTTAATTCCTTTTTCTTTACACCATGCAACAGCTTCATCCAATGAATCGCCGCTTCTCATAGTATCAAGAATAATTCCTACATTATATTCATCAACCCATCTCTTCAATGTTTCAACACAACCTTCTGTTTCTTTACCAATATCAGGATATTCATGTTGAACCATTGTTCCATCAAAATCAACACATACAGTAATAGATGGTTTAATTTTCATCATCCCGTCATCTTTCAATCCTGTTTTGTGAAAAGCGCCTATATTATCTTGAATTCCCTACATTTTTCGTTTAATATATTTTAAAATTTCAGTCATTAAATAATAACGTTTTATTTTTTATATCTTATATAAAAAAATAAGGAAATAGTTTATTACCATTTCCTTATTGGACAGCCGTCTATGCTAATTCCTTCTTTATCTAATAAAAAGTCCACTCTAGTTTTTGCTTTAAGAATACATCCACATTTATCACATATACCATGATTATAATGTTCACATTTTTTACATATAATCATTCTCTTTTTAGAAAGTCTAGATTCTTTAAATGTTATAATATCAAATAACCATTTTAAATAGCCTTCTATAATATATAATATATGTTGTAAAAACATAATTACAAAAGATAATATATTATTCATCAGTATGTATTCTTTTTTATATTTATTATTTAGAATATTTGAATAATATAATCTCTTGCCAAATCTTTTAATGTATTAATCATTTTTATTTTTTCATTTTTATCTATACTGTCAAAATTACAATTAAATTTATTAACATCATATTCGAAATCAGACGAATATGCAAATTCGTTCAACCCTAAATTTGTTAACAAATATAGACGTGCAACAAATCGTGTTGATTCAAATTTTATAACAATTTTTATTTTCTTCCCTTTATACTTTACAAATTCACTGTAATAATCTGTATATTTACGACTTTTTGTTAAAATATGTAATCTATTAATCATAATTTTATATTATTATCATTGACATTATAATTATCTTTATCTTTCTTCAACCGTTTATTACGTAATAATTCTTCATATCTTATATCTTCATCTATAGCATTAATAAGACTATCTATTATACGTCGTGGTATTGAGAATAACAAAAAACATGCTGCAATTAATGGCCAAAAAATAATACTCATTACAATTGTTGAATATTCATCACCTTGACATACTGATTGCTTATACTCTTTTCGAACATCCATAAAATCGTATTTATAACCAATTCCGAATATTGTAATACCAAAAGCAATATACAATGCTATAAACATAATAATGTAAAATACTGTCATAATCATTAAAATTAAAAATTAAAATATATCTTCTATTATTTAGAAGAGAAATAATAAAAAGTTTATTTAAATCATATAAATTTCTTTATTTATCAAATAAATGCTAAAAATGATTATTACATATTTTCAAAGTTAAAACTTTTATGTATCTTTGTAATATCAGTTTTAAACACAAATATTAATTTTTAAATAAAAAGAATTATGCCAAGTTATAAGAATGGTAATTACATTGTAACGATTTTGAGTGACGGAACAAAGATACGTAGAACAGAGGATAATGAGTTCATTCCGTCATTTTCTGAGAACGTAGATTGTAAGCTCACAGATAAATGTCGAGAGATGTGTAATTTTTGTTATGAGGGTTGTACACCAGAAGGGAAACACGGTGACTTATTTTCATATCCTTTTATTAATACTCTTCATCCATATACAGAGATTGCTCTTAATGGTAATGATCTTGATCACCCAGATCTTGTTGCATTCCTTGAATTTTTGAAAAAGAAAAAGGTTTATGCAAACATTACAGTTAATCAGAATCAATTTTTGAGAAACTATGATAAATTGAAAACATGGTCAGAACATAAGTATGTTTATGGTATTGGTGTTTCTTTGATTCATCCTACAGATGAACTTATTGAAAAGATGAATAGTATTTCTAATACTGTTCTGCATACTATTGTTGGAATTCTAAAAGAATCTGATATTCAAAAACTTCGTGATCATGATTTGAAAGTATTGCTTCTTGGATATAAGGATTTGCAGCGTGGTATTAATTACCATAAGCAACATGATGAATTCATTAAGAATAATACAAAATATCTTTTTGATAATCTTGATGAGATTAAGTCATATTTCAAGGTTTTGAGTTTTGATAATCTTGCGATTGAACAGCTTAAAGTACAGCGTATTCTTTCATCAGAGGAATGGGATGAATTCTATATGGGTGATGACGGAGGTTATACATTCTATATTGATATGGTAAAGGGTGAATTTGCAAAGAATTCAATTTCAAAGGAGCGATTCCCTATTGGTGATAAGACAATGGATGAAATGTTTCATTTTATTCAAAACAAATATAACAAGAAATAATATAATATATTATGAAAGTACAAATTAGACGAGGTGTATTTGAAACAAATTCAAGTTCTGTACATACATTAACTATATGTTTGGAACCAATAAATATTGAAAAATATGCAGGTATGACATTTAAACTTGGTATACCATGGGATAAACGTCAAACAAATGATAAACTTCAGGAACGTCTTGATTCATTGTTTGATTACATGACAATGAATGATTCATTAACAAATTTCATTTATTGCAAAAATCGTATTAATAAGGTAATTTCAAAATATGAAATTAAGTTTGATTACCTTATTGATGAAAATGGTGAATATGAATCAAGTGGTTGGTGTGAAGATGTATTAGATAATATTTTCAATAATAACGTTGATGATGAAACATTTGAAAAATATCTGTTAGGATATATTTTTAACAATAAATCGTCATGTCAATGTTTTGATAATAATTATTTTAGCAGTGATAATGATCTTCCGCAAGGTTCTAAATATAAAAATTTTTATGAATATTGTTAAATATGAAAATACAAATTAGAAGAGGAGTATTTGAAACTAATTCAAGTTCTACTCATAGTTTGCAAATTACTAAAGGTTCTATAGATTCAGTTAGAGATAATATATTCAAAGCTATTATAGAGCAATATAAGGAAAACATTGATAATGATATGTTTAATCCTTTACTTTGTATTGATAAAGAAAATAAAACATTTACACTTACAGGCATATATTTTGAAAATGGCGATGAATGTGGAAATGTTTATTATATTATCTCAAACTGGATTGCGAAACTTCAGTATATTGCAATGGCATTAAATGAAAATGCATATTATATAGAAGATTATAATAGAGATGCATATGGTTCAACTTATTTTGAAAATGAATATCATGATACATTGCTAACAGATACTAAAGTATATGCAAGATTTGTTGAACGAATTAAAGAATATACAAAAAGTAAAGGTTATGATATTGTACATGTAATCAATAATCTTGAACATGGTGTATATACAGAAACAATAGAAAATACAGATACACATGTAAAATATTTTTCTGAGCATGGTAATAATAAATGGATTACTGTAGATGAGTTTGATAAATTCTTTGATGATGTAATGAAAGATGAAAATATTATTACATTTCAAGATATTGCATATGCACCTTATAATAAGCCAAAAATTTATATTTTGTAATATATGAAAATTCAGATTAGAGAAAGTGTATTTGAAACAAATTCAAGTTCTACACATTCATTAGCATTATTTAATGGTAGTGATTGGCAAGCATTTAAAGAAGGAAAAATGGTTATTGAAAATGGACCATCAGCAGACAAACTTATTAATGTAAAAGATGTTCCAAAGGATCAATTAATTTATGATCCTAATAATGTAGATGAAGATATTTGGTTCGATGACTATGATTATATTCCTTATGAAGTATGGAAGGATATTTATAATTATGCGGATGAAGGTTGGGATACTATTACAGAAGTTGTAAAAGACTCTAATGGTATTGATTCTACTATTGTTGTTTCTACATATCAACCATGTTAATCTATTAATTTTTAAAAATAAAGTAAATGAAAGTACAAATTAGACAAAGTGTATTTGAAACCAATTCAAGTTCTGTCCATACACTTACTATGTGTTCTGATTCAGAATATAAGAAGTGGAAAAATGGTGAACTTCTATATGGTAAATATAGTGAGGTTTTCATTACAAGAGAGGAGTATGAAGCAAATCAAGAGAAATATGATTCAGATGATAATTATAAATCATATCATGATTATTTTAATGATTATGATATGGAAACATATGATGAATCATATAAAACACCAGGAGGTGAAATTGTTCATGCATTTGGACGATATGGTTATGATAGTTAATTAAATAAAATGAGATATAACCACTGGATGTTATATCTCATTTTTTATACCATATTCACTCTGTATTGACTTATAATTAATAATATATAGAAATACTAAGCTAACTATACATTAAGCAAAATATGAGTAAATAAATATAAAAATAAATTATATATCAATTTATGAATAAAAAGAAACTTTATGAAAATATTATAACTTCCATTGCAAAATCTGTTAAAACAAAAATTAATGAAAGTTATAGCAGTAGTTCAGATTCTTACTCTGAAACAATAGATACAGAAGGTGAAAAATTAACAGTGGTTATTGGTGATCCTTGTTATGTTTTAGATGAAGATATTTATGAAAATTGTTGGGGACCTGATTATGAAAATGGTATAATTACAGATGATAATAATATTATCGGTTTTGTTCATGGAACTGCATTTGGTGATGGTTCATATGATTCAATGTCCGGTAAAACATATGGAGTAGATGCAGGTGCTTTAGGTATTTTTGATTCTTCATATTGTAAAGATATTAATGAACTTAGAAATGATGATGATGTAAAAGTTATTGATGTAGATGATGCAGATTCACACACTATAAAGTTATCATATGAAGATGGAACATTCACATTTTATATTGATAATGATAATGTAGAGGAAATATATACAGGAGATCCTCAAGAAGATGATGAATATGATGAGGAAACAGATTCTGATGATTATTTATATGATGAAAATGATGATGAAGATTTATATTAATATATAAAAATAAAGGACTAAGATTTATTTCTTAGTCCTTTTTTCTACTTCTTTTATAAAATCACAATATTTGTATAATTTATTACATACGCAATCATCTGACATCATATAATTACCACATGATTCACATGGTGATTTATACATTTCTTTTAATAATTCTTTCTTAATAACATTTTTCCCATATTCAACACCACGTCTAAAAATAAGTTCATACTTATTTTTCTCTAATTGTGATAAATTAGGAAATTGTTCATCTAATTCTTTATCTATTGCTTCTTCATCTGCAGATTTTTCATCTTTAACTCTTGTTATATTAAAATGAACTTTCCCTACTTCATTTTCAGTTGGTCTAGAAGAACCTGTAAATGATATATTATATTCTCTCTGATATTCTGGATCCCATACAACTAATTTTGCATTATCCCATTCATTATCATTATAAATCATTGCAATATCCTTCAATTCATGCATACTTGTATATTTAAATAAACCCATATATTCAACTACTTATTTTTCTTTTAATTTTTTTCTAATTAACTTATGTATTTCGCTAGTAATAGAAATTATTTGTTCATTAGAAAAATTATATGTTTTTTGAAGATAATTACCAAAATCTTTAAATTCTTTTGGTTCTTCTAATATATTCATATCTATTATCATAACTTTATTTCTTTTTCTTCTAATGCTCTATTAAATGCATATAAAGATTCATACATATCTTTATAATAAGTACGTTTTACTATTACAGATACATAATAAATTGTATGTGTTTCTTGATAACCATATATATATGGAATTACATCAGCATATACAATTTCATTTAAATATTTTCCATTATTATCATTATTTGACATTATTTTTTGAATAACATTTGTTAGATGTTTAACTCCATCGTTATGTGAATACGAGCGTCCTGTAATATATGTTAAATATCGAATTTCAGTTTCTCTTTCAACATTTTTATTTTTAAACTTTATCATATATAATTTGTATTTAAATAATTATAAAATGTTTATATAAAAAGAAAATGTTTAAAGAATATTCGCCAACATTCTTTAAACCTTTGTAAAATACAGTAGGAAATATTTAATCTACATCAATATAGAAATCTCTATTACAAGTAACACAATGTGCATGTTCTTGATACTTCATATTATCATAACCGCAATCAAGAACTTCTGATGAACCACATATAGGGCATGGCTCTAAAATATAATTAACTTTTGATTTTGCATTGTTAATTATAATGATTCCTACTGTAATAATAACTGTAAGAAGTGTTATTTGTATCTTGAGTTTCTTATCCATATCTTTATTGTTTTATTATTTAACAATACAAAGATACACATTATTCTTTAAATAAAAAAATTATTCAAAGGTTTTTTTAAATATATCATAATTTATACCTCCAGGTATAGCGAATATTACTTTTTTAAAATGATAGTAATTAGTAGAATAAAGTAAATCTTTAAATGTTGAGGCTACAAATTCTGGATCATTTTTAAAAACTCCACATCCAAATGCACCTAAAATTAATTCAGTTTCATTATTCTTTTCAGCAATATCGAGAATAAATTTTATTCTATTTCTAATTGTATCATATGCTTTGTATTTAGGTCCTTTAAATATACTCAAATTAGGTGCTGCACATGTTATAACATTAACAACTGCTTTACTATTACTAAATACAATACTTGGTGAATAAATTGCGACATTTCTATATAATCCACCATTAGTATTATTTTTATTATCTTCATAGTAAGACTCAAATTTTTCAGATGAAATAACATTAAATAATGTACTATCATGACAAATAGATTCTTCTTGTGCAATAGCACCATTTATAAATCCTCCACCAGGTTTTTTATAACTTGCAAAATTTAAAACACAAAGTTTTTCATCATGCTTATATTTAGATACTGCATCTGTTGTTGTCATGTTTTCAACAACAACAATTACATTATTGTTGTATATATTATCATCTGTATATATAATAGAATTAGTTATAGAAGCATTAATCATTATAGAATATTCTTTATTCATCTGTTCTGTATGATTAATAGCTTTTTCTTTTCTTGTACTTTTATTATCCATATTAATAAATTATTAGAATGGTTAATAGATTAAATACAAAATCTATTAACCATTTTATTTTTTACATATTAATATCAATACCACACATCTGAATAACTGCATTAAGTTCTTCTACTGTATCTGCATAACTTACAGATGCACGTTTAATAATTGCACCAGTTTCATTACATCTCCAACAATTAATATTAAATGCAAGTTTATTACTTAATGGAAGATATTCCTGTTCTACACTAACTCTCCACTCTGGATTCTTATTATTTGTTTTATAAAAACGACACAAAACTCTATCAGGATGATTTGTTTCATATCCATGTTCCAACAGATATTCTTTTGTAAGTTCCATAATATCTTTACTTTATTTTAAATGTTAAAATTTTTCTAATAACTTTAAATACATACTTTAATCCAAACATCCATACAATTAACATCCATATTGCAGTTATAAATTCTGCAATAAATCCATATAATACTGCGATTAATTTAAATAAATAATCTCTTATCTTACATGCTTTCTCATAATCTTTACAACTTCTGCTATCTGCATAATCATCAGGATTAAAATAGCTCATAAGTATTACCCAGTTAAATATTGGTAATAATGTACATACAGTTAATGCAGGAATTCCATCAAATTCTACAGCATTTACATAATCATTAAGAGATGCACCTTTCTTTAATTCAAGATATGGAATAATATAATATATATAAAATACAAGAAATGCTGGAATTAAATGTATGAATATTAAAAAATTTACAAATATACTCATAATTTTAATTACTAAAATAAATTAATTCATAATGTACATCCGGCCAATATTCTTTCCTAAATGCAATACGTTTCTTAAACTCATTATATGGTAAATCTTCAAATCTTGTACAATGATCTTTAATATAAGTATTTCCATCAGCAGATTTTACATCTATATGCATATGTGATGATCCTTCACCACCTTCATCTTGCATTTTTTCACGTGTAATTATTGCTTTTATATATTCAAATTTATGTACTTCTTTTACTACAGAATCAGTTTGAAAGAAATTATAATAAACATATGTTTCCATATTTTTATTTGTTGCAATTGGTTCATCTGTACAAAACCATGTATTCGGTTTATCAATAATATTATATGTAATCTTAAATGATGCAATACACATAAATAATATGACTAACTTCAAAAACCATGTTGAATGTCCTTCATCTCTTCTAGTACCATGTAAAGTATTAAGTGACAATATTATTACTGATGTTATACCGAATGACAATATAAACAAAATTAAAGAAAAAATATATGCTCCAATCATAATACACTTATTTTTTTCATAGAAATATCATGTCCAATAGGTACATACTTCTCTTCATATTCACGAAGAGCATCATAATATTTCTTTCTAATTAACTTGGTATAATTATTTCTTGCAATAATAAAATCTCTATCTCTATTATCAGAAATAAAATACATTGTAGGAATTCGACCATATATAAGTGGTATCTTATATGAATTTACCTTATTAAATCTCTTAGGTATACATACAGCTAAACGATATACTGCTTGTTTTCCGGTAGGGCAAGGGACATCATTAAGATTATCATAAAGTTTAATGGTATCTTTTATCTTTCTTGCTATTGATCTACCGGTACAATATCTTTTCTGAATTTCTGGAGCTTTAGTAGAATTACCAAATAAATCTTGCTCAATAGCTTTATATGTACTTGTACTATTAATTAAATCAATATCTTTAATGGTAATATCCTGTATTTTTTTATCAAAAAAAGATGTTCGTTTCTTGTTATTATCAAAGTCTTGAGATGTCTTTGCAACCTGAGCATACAAAAGTAAATCATCTAATGACAATTCTTTTGTAATCTTCTCACGAAATACGGAACATGCATTATCAATAATATCCTCAACATACTTTTGAACCTTATTAATATCATCCAAATATCCAGCAGTATTATTCGTAATAATTTTATGTGCCCATTGAATATTTTCAAGACTAATATCCATTTTCTTAATAGCATCACTAACAAATGGATATAATTCCTTTGTTTGTACTTCTTTTTCCTTCATATTTAATTATAAATTAGTAATCTTATGCAATATATACTTATTATAGTATAAAATATAGTAAATGTTTATTTTTCTTCAAACCAATGTTGATAACTTGCAATCGAAGAAGCGAGTCTACTGGCATCATTCAAAATGCCGATAATAGCTACTTTTTCTGCTTTGGGCAGATTATCAAAATGATTCTTAAAATCACCTTCTTGTGGTTCATAAACAATATTCCAGAGTTTATCTCTAATTTCATCTGTTATATCAACAAGTTCACAAATCTTATCGTATCTTTCTTTCTGTGTCATAATTTTTTTATTATTTTAACATTATTAATTAACGGTTCACCATTAGTACCGGTTTCATCTAACAAATCACCGGTTACTAAATATTTGTTACCTGTAAAATATCCTATATGATATATAAAATCATTAAATGCTTTTTCATTTGTCGGAAACGGAATAACAGGAGTATATTCTCCATTTATATTTTTATGAGCTTCATAAACGGACACCCCTTTTTCTTTACCTATTACTTCATCATTATTATTCCATATAGATGAGCATTCATCTTCAGGAATATCACCAAATCTATAAAATAACATTAATATAATTTTAAATTGTTTTTTATGTTACAAAGATACATAAAATATATGAAAATAAAAAATCACAAGAATACTTTTAACATACTCTTGTGATTATTAATTATATTAAATAGATTTTTCACTATTGCATATTCTTTTCTTTAATCCCATTATATTCTTATATTGAGATTTCAAACATTGTCCTATATAACTTCTTATTTCTCTTTTAACATCTGGTTTCCATTTTGGATTTATTAATGATCCTCCAACAAAATTATATCCTATTTTATTGGGATTATTTAATTCAAATGTTAAATCATATGGTATATTGGTTAATGAACCTATTTGTTTCTTTATATCTTCTATATCATTTTCATCTACAGGTTCAATATTTGATTCATATCTTAAATTTTGTAATTGTGTTGGGCATCCAGACCAATCTTTTGGTAAAGAACTTCCCCAAAAATACAAAGATATATTATAATCATTTTTAGGAAATCCTTTGAATGATATTATTTCACTTATCCATTGAAAATCATATTCACTCCATATTTTAGGAAAACCTTCTAAATTTTTTAACTTACCATAATTAACAGAAAAATCCTGGATTCGTAATATATCATTATATTTTGTCAAATCCAATAATTCTTTAATAGAATAAAAATTATCTGTTTTATTCTCTAATATAAAAATTAATGAATTAATATCCAATCTTACATTATACTCATATAATATATCAAAAATATCTTTAAATATATCTATATTATTTTCATATAATGATATAGTTATTATAGGAATATATATACCGTTTCCTTCCTGTGATTTAATTGATAATTCATTTAAATTTTCACATGACAATAAATTATGTTTAAATAAAGTATTTTTAGGATCATGTAATTGTTCTAATAATGATTTCAATTCATTTAAAGAAAACATGTTGTTTTCAAGTTGTTTTGAAACATTATCATCTGTCATACCTTTTAAAATATCATCAATATCATCATCAAATAAGGATTCAACTAATTTCTTAATATTTGTATTCATATATACATAATCTATATTTAAGTTATGTTAAAAGAGATGTAGTTTATCACTTAATTCTTTTTCAGTCCACACTTGAAATAACACACCACGTTTTTTAAATTCATATTTAGCAGCTTTCCATTTTGCCTAATTAGTTAAGAATGTTTTCATTTCTCTATTATAACGGTTAACTTCTTTTAACTTAGCACCAGGTTTTAATGGTTCTGGTTTAATAGTTTGAGCATATGGCTTAATTTCAATGAATACTTTTATAACGTCTCCATCTTTCTTTTTAAACTCAACCCACATATCAACATAATACTTTCTTATTTTCCAGTTCTGTGGATTATTAGGATCCAAATTATGTTTATGACAATACTCTAAATTTGCTACAGGATCTCTATACTAAATTGCGCAAGGTTCTGATCCAACTCTTAAAACCTAAGGATTTCTATCACACCAATCCATAAAAAAAAAATTCCCACGAACTTCTATATTCGTTGGTCTTCGTCACCCATTTTTCTGGATGTTTTGGATGAAAATAGCCTTGTTTAAACCTGGAATTCCTTGAAGGTTTATGTTGACTTTTATAACTTTCATTCATATATTAAAATTTTTTATTTTTATGTATTCTTCAAATTTATTAATTATTTCTTCTTTTTTAATTGAAAATATTTCTAAATAATTTAGATTATTCTATTTTGCAATATTTCGTTTATTAACATCTCTCACTGTCCATACATCAATAGCATGTGCATAACCTGATTTATCTTTTCTTGATATTAATTTATTTAAATATTTATAAGATATAATTTATTAGTTTAACAATAAAATAATAAATTAATAAAACTAAAAATTTGATACATTATTTATCCTATATCATCTTTAAATATATTAAACTTATAGTTATTAGTATAAACAATTTTTAATGCGATATAGGAGAAATATATATTATTATTGATTAACAATCGCTCTTAATTTGTTTATTATTAAATTTCTTATTTTTGGTTTAAGCTAAGGATTATCATTAATAAACATATTCTTTATGTAATTCTTATAATATCTTAATTTACCAAATGCACCATGATTAATAAATAAAACTTCTGGTATATTTATTATTTCTTCTGGCATATTATTAAAATGTAATAAATGTTCTATTCCAATAAATTCCCAGCTTTTATAGTCAACTTCTAACTATAACAAATTCATATTTTTCAAATTAGACCAATCAGTTACAGATTCAATATCAGTATCATATACAAAAGTTAATTTTTGTAAATTTGAACCTAATCCATTTATAGTTTTAACATAAGAATTATTAAATGATAATCTTAATAATTTATCCTTATTTAATCCTGATAAATCATCTATTATACCTCCAAATACCTATAATGATGTAATATTTAAATTATCAGGAATATTATTAAAAGAAAAATGTAATTTTGGTTTCATTTTTCTATGAAATGTGAAATCTAATTCTAAATATTTAATGTTGAAATTAAGTGTATAATTTTCAAATGAATTAAGAAACTTATCAAATATTTCCTAATTATCAAATGATAAAGCTAATGCATAAATATATATTTCATTATTATCATTTATTTTTGAAGTCTATTTTAACATTTCAATATAAAGTTTATAATCATATTGTTCATTAAATAATCCAAATTTTTTCCATTCCTATAATAATTCACTAAACTATGTTTCTGGATCATATAATGATTCTATCGATGAATTATCATCTGAAACAATATCATCATAATCATCAAATAATGTTTCATATAAAAAAGATAATTTTTCATTAATAGATTTATCAAAACCAAATTTCATTATTAAATTAAAAAAGAATATTTACTATATTTATTCTCTGAAAGGATCTACCTTCAAAAAAGAAAGAACCAAAGAAAAATTAATTATTTAATCAAAAAGAAAAGAACCAAAAGAAAAATCAATATTTAATTAAAATTATAAATTAAATTTTTTATATATTATATATAATATCTATCTCAACCTTAAATACTAACATATTTATTATACTTA
>OIXA01000137.1_pt1 | contig 98666 bp, 52 predicted proteins | sample 1587721 | NCBI WGS metagenome assembly OIXA01 (sample SAMEA3888900, study PRJEB22519) | human gut metagenome | biome: human gut; feature: human-associated habitat; material: faeces | place: Denmark | collected 2013 | reverse complement strand
TGCCACGGAAACCACAAGCCCGCAGGCAATTATTGTCCGAAGCAGCTGCTTCTTTAATTTTCTCATAAAAAGAAAACCTCCTTTCAGATTTTTCTATCAGGACAATTATGAAAAAAATTACATTTTTATATCCGAAACGGAAAATCTCTGCAAACCCTTTATCCATGCGGCTTTGCCGCTATTTTGGATATTTCCCAAAAAATATCCATTATCCAAAATGGAATGTCAAATTTACTTCATATTTTTCCCTTTGAAATTCAACTTTCGGAGAAGTGCATTCCGGTTCTGATGCTTGTCATCCGAAAGCCAATTCTTGTAACCCACTTTGGTTCACAAATTTTGAAATATCCAAAATGAAGCGATTTTAAAAAGTAAGTTTTGAGGTATGGGACCCGCTACCATTCGCGAGTCCCATACCAATTCGTTTCCGCCTACTTAAACTCCTCATATTCTGGGAATGTCTGCACGAATTCTTTCAGCTTTGCCTCATATTCTTTTTTCTTTCTTTTTCGTTCCTTTGACGTTGTCACGATCTCATCATCCAGATCTTCCATCCGGATCTTATTGCGGACTGCGAATTCCTGAAAAATATTCGCCGTTTTATAAACCCGGTGGCGCGGAGCAAGGAAATTCTGGACAATCATATTCCAGGCATAAACCCAGATTGGCATATCCTGAATGTCTATAAATCCAAATGCAAGTGGAATGGCTGCTGGGATCATAGCAATCGTCGCCTGCTGTGTCATCGTCATTGCGCTTGCGAACGGAGAAATAATCGCATAAGTGATTACAACCAGGGCGACGGCACAGGATACGCCGATCGCCTCACGTTTGGTGAACGGTCCCATGAATTTCGGCTTAAAGGAACGTACGTCCTTTGGTACCGGCATGATGATCATTTATCTCGCCTCCTTAATGTGTGCCGACAATTTCATTTGCTATACTTTTTGATTTAGCGAAGAATCCGATCATGGTAAAATTTACCAATGCGGATGTTACTGGAGAAAATCCTGGGATTGCCGCACCAGATTCCAGCACATCTCTTAAATTCGTTCCGATAAGAACTGTTACATATACGATTGTACCCTGTAATGCGCATGCTGCCAGTCCCTTAAGCCAGCGTACACCTGAACTTCTGAATTTTTCAGAAAACATATCACCAACGGCAACCGGGGTAAAGACGAATCGTATACAGGTTTCAATAGCGATTGCGTAAACCGTTAATGAAATGATGCCGTTAATCACATTTCCTCCAACAAAATTAATAACGGCTTTTACCGGGTTTGGCCACCCAGATGCAATGCCATAAAACGCATCAGCAGCGGATGACATGGAGTTAGAAAGAAACTGCGTGATCATTCCCCAGCCACCCGACGCAACTGATCCTTTTAATCCTGTGATTCCACCATCATTGGCCGCTGCTGTAACCGTTTCCCACATTGCTATGCGCATTTTAATCGCCGCTCCATTCACACTGGCAGGCTGAGCCGCTTGGATAACGCTCCTCAAGATTACATTTCCGCCGATGTAAATAATTGCCATTGCAATATATAAACAGTTATATATAATCCAAATGCCCAAACACATTTGTAAAAACGAGCGCCACAAAGCTTCTGTCGATACAGAACGCTCCGTCGCCTTTTCCATGATGTTCATCACACTAAAAACGAGACATAACGTGGCACCTAAGGTTGTACACATACTCATGACCGCATAAGCGGGCGAACTTGAGTCGAGCAACTTTTCAATCATCACTTTCATCGCGCTTGTGTTTGTTCCGGTGTCATCGCCATCCCACCACAAGATATGGAGTTTATTTGTTGCGTCGTTTAATGCATTAGCGGTAGCGTCAACCTCTTTTTTGTTTTTTGGAACATTGTGACTCTCGCAGGCTTTCGAAAAAAGTGATTTCCATACGCTCGCATTCAGTGATTGTTCCTTCGCGATTTCATTGATGATTTTATTACCGTCATTGACAGTATTTAATGATTCATCGCTCAATTTATCACGAAGCGCATCAATCAATTTTTCTTCAGCAGCTTTGTTTGAAAGATCCTGTATGGCTTCCTTCGCTTTTTCCGCCATATAGTCATCGTATCCTGAAATCGTGGTTAGATCCGGTTCATCTGATGAATCTGCTTCTGTGCTCCCTTCGGCCGGAGGATTCGTCGCATAAACTGCGCGGCCTCCCGTAAATAGAAGGAAACACATCAATATCATCACAAATATCCATTGATATTTTTTTGTTTTACTTCTAATTTGCATCGTTGTCACTCCTTACGCAAACACCCGGCCAGGGGTCCTGTCCGGGTGCGAATGTTGTGTGTGCGATCCACTAAGCAACAATGCCTAATGCATGTAAGATACCCTGCATACCGATCAGGACCGCACCGGAAATCAGCTTACCTAATGCGCCGTTCATTGCTTCTGCTTCACCGTCTTTTCTTGCAGTGACGTATCCATAGATACCCCAGATCAGCATGCCGACACCGGTGATGCGGCAGATCCAGATTGCAAGGCCAATGACAATGCTCATGACCGCGTTCATGTCGCTGAAATTCTGTGCCAGGTTATTGGATACCTTGACGTCCGGCAGTCCGTTTGCTGCCAGAAATACGTACGGATACTTTGCCATCATAACTGCGGCAGTTGCAACCGCTCCGGCTTTATTGATTACCTCTCCGGCCTTATCCTTGACGGCGCACATTGTTTTTGATCTCATCATCTTTATGCTCCTCCTTATGATATTTTAATCGTTCGGGAATTGCCCGTCAGATAATCGGGCATCCCATTTATCTGTATCCCGCTATGGGGCTACATTCAGGTTACAAAAAACTATTCTTCCAGCACGAGCATTTCACGCATTCCGCGCCGGAGATATTTGTTCACTTCTTTCTGCTTCGGGCTTAAAATCACCGATGGGTTGGATTCCAGAAGCCAGATCGCGAACAGTACATTATGCGGGAAATCCTCCATGATCCGCATGGCCGTCTCCATGGATGGGTACCAGGTCGCGGATAACTGGTAGCCGCATTCCTGTGCGTCCTCCACATGGGAGTCATATTCGTCAAACGTCATGGTGACGGTCCCGTCTTCAAGTACTTTCATCCTTTTCCCCTCCTCGACATCAGTATGTTGTACTAATCCATTTTCCCGGAACGCGTTTTTTCGGCGCACTCCAGAATGAAAATCAGGCGGCATCTTTTTTGCGGATAACACTTTTTGGTCATCCGGATAGACATTAGATCTGTGTCTGTGGTTTTGTAGACAGCAGCTCGAAGAATGGAGATTCCGTCGGGAACTTATTGGCGAACGGCAGGAGGGATCCTCCGTACCAGATCAGTCCGTGTCCAGACTGGGCGTTCTTGATGAAATCCAGCTGGGTTTCCGATACGTGCAAGATCGTGCCAATCTCCTTCCGGTCCGCATCACTCTGGTTTAGCATCTGCACCATCTGGCAGTTGTTGATGATCGCACGGGATTCTCGGTTGGTTAACATATCTTCTACGTTTTGAGTGATCCCTGTCGGAACTCCGCCAAACTTTCTTGCCTGTTTATATATAAACATGAGATGTCTCGCGCAGGATTCGGACTGTGTTAACAGGTAAAACTCATCGATGAAGATCCAGGTGCGCACGCCGCGCTTTTTATTTGCGACCGTACGGTTCCAGATATCCTCCAGGCATACCTGCATACCCATTTCCTTTAATCCTGTTCCGATATCACTGATGTCGTATACGATAAACCGGCGGTTAGTATCCACGTTTGTATGATGGGCGAACGTATCGTAAGAACCGACGCAGTATTTTTCCAACGCGATCCGGATATAGTCCGCATCCGGTTCCGGCTGTCTTCTTAAGATCTCATAGAAATCCTTTAAGGTCGGCGTCACGCTGCGGTCGCAGGTCACATTGCTGCCGGATAACCGGAGCTTGTCCATGTGCTCTAAGTACGGGGTGTAGATCTGGCGCACGCAACGGTCGATAACGGACTGCTGCACCGGGTTTAAGCCGTAATGACCTCCGATCGCAGCCTCGCAGAGCGCGCCGATGTAGTCGCTCTTTGCGGTTACCGGGTCATCACTGCTGGTACCATCGCCGTTACTTGCGTAGTCAAGGTCCATGTCGAACGGGTTGATATGGGTCGTGCCGCCCGGTGCAATACGGATAACCTGGCCGTTTAAGCGCTCACACAATGGCTTATACTCGGCCTGCGGGTCGATGACGAAGATCTCATTCTTTTCATGTTTTAACCACGCCTGTGCCATTTCCATCTTCGCTGCGAAGCTCTTACCGGAACCGGACATACCGATGATCAGACCATTGGAGTTCTGCGCCTCCAGGCGGTTTACAACAACCAGGTTATGGGAGGTCTGGTTAACGCCGTAATAGAGTCCGTGCGGCTCGTTCATCTCCTGCGCTTCAAACGGGATAAAAAGGGCTGCGGCCTCGGTGTTTAACATGCGGTTCTGATAAAGGCGGTTGACGCCGAGCGGTACTGCGGATGCAAGCCCTGCTTCCTGCTGTCCGTTCAACTTTGTCATGCCGCACATATGCTTTTCTGCGTTATTGATCACCATCTTGGTGTAGTTTTCCAGTTCCTGGTACGTATCCGCAAAGATGACGCTGACAACGGTTGCCAGGATGGATTTCTGGTTGCGGACAGTAAAGTCGTTAAAAGCTTTGTCAGCATCTTCTTTCTGCTGTTTTAATTCCAGTGGGACGAAATCGCCGCTTAAGCCTTTTTTAACCTTCTTTTCCGCGGATGTCGCCATGTTACGGGTTACCTCTAACATCTGGTTGCGGACCAGCGTGATCGCCTCATCCTGACGCATCGGGGAGAAATGGACACTTGTAAGTGCCGTGCACGGTACGCTTGCTAAGTCTGTCATGATCTCCGCGGACAGCTGAGTCGGGTAGGTACGCATGCCAAGCGCGCGTCCGAACTTGTCATCGATCAGGAAATAATCGTCGTAGAACTGGATATCCATCGGCGCGATCAGGTCCTTGGTCGTAAGTCCGAGGGATAACATGTATTCCAGATTGAAAGTCTCGTTCACCTTGCCGCCCATATCCATTTTTTTATAGAACGGCATGGTAGCTGACTGGTTGTAGATGTTGTAGAGTAATGTCAAACGGTCCACAAGGTTTAATGCCTCGGTATTGTTGTCGCCGTTGATCTGCTGGATCTTTGGCACCATCTCCGTATCAACACGGCTGAATACATTGGCTGCTACCTGGATGTTTTCTGCGGCTACGCCCACCGTGATGAATTTCTTCTGCACGATATTGTTCTGGCCCTCGTTGATCTTCTCCTCTAAAACTGCGTTCATGGCATGGCGCAAGTCATCCGCGCCATCGTTCTGATCTTCAAAAAGCGTATTTTCGCGGAACACTTCCTTGTCAAGCTTAGTATTAAAGATCGTAAACTGCGGCCGGACATCCGGCTGGAAGTAGTTTAAAAGGTCACCGTAAGCAAAATACATTTCATCCTGATGATCCTGCGTGGCTGTTTTAAAGTTCGCATCTGTCAGGGTATACGTCTTGGTATACACATCGTCTTCCGACATGAAAATTCCGTTACGGAATACCTTTAGATACGGCAGGGTATCCTGGGAACTTTTCGGGATGCGCATGGCCTTGACCTTCGCTTTTTTCGCCTTGTCAAGCTTGGTATTCTTAGTCTTTGTCCGGGTCTTTCTGCGGTTTCCTGGGGCTTCCAGAGTCGCTTCCTTCGGTGATGCGATCTCACGCTCCTGCTTTGGTTCCGTTAAGCTTCCGACGTCGCCGGCAAACTTCGACTGGAATCCGCTCTCTTCCTTTTTCCCGAAGGTGCTCTGCGTTTTTGCGACCGGGATCTTTGTCGCCTGCATCTTCTGATCCTGTTTCTTTTTCTTTTCTTTCTTTCCAAACAGCATCTGCTGCACTCCTTTCTTTTATGTTGTTCAGTTCCGGTCCCGGGCGGTCCGGTCCGGTTTCCCTATCAGTATGTAAAACTTTTCTGAATGCCCCACTGGCAAAACAGCCCGACTCATCCGCCTTTTCTATGTCCCGTTTTGCGGATAACACTTTTTGGCACATTTTCCATCGCGGTACACAGCAAAAAAAGCCGCCCGGTTTCCTGGACGGCTTTCGCATCATCTTTTTTCTAAAATCCCTGCAATTCCCGGATTGCTTCCGCCAACAGTCCGATCAGGACCGTGCGCAGTTCCGGACGCAGGATCGAGATTGCCCCGATCATGGCAAAGACCCCCATGACCGTTTTCATCACGTTAAAATAAAGTTTCCGCAAACGGATGAATCCACGGCTCTGGACCGTAAGTTCTTCCTTTGGTTTTGCTTCATAACGTTTTTTTAAACTTGGCTCTTCTTCCGCCTGATCCGGCTTTGCGGTCAGAAGCCTCTTTTTATAAACTGCCATTCGATCTCCTTTCCTGTTTCTCGCTTACCGACTTGTCTGCTCAGGCGTCATGTTCATCGGTTCGATCGTAGGATCATCCGCATCCGGCGCCAGTGAAAAGAAGGCCTCTCCGTTTAAGAACGCCTGGAGCATGTTGTCGCGGTATTTTTTTGCGTCATATGCCGCTTCGTAATACCCGAGAATGACAACCATCTCATCCGGGAAATAGACCCGGATGGAATAGAGCGGATCCCCGACTGCCTGCGCCATGCCCTCCTCATCCTGTGTCTCCTGTAAGTCTTCCGTCCCTTCCGCAATATTCCAGTCCTGTGGGATTCTTTCATCCGCGACCTCAATCCTGGAAAATCCATTTAAGACGTAAACATTCCTGGCGTTCTGGTCTTCGACCAGAAAAATCTCTTTCACTGACGGGATCTCTGTCCTCATAATTGGTCACTCCTTCCCCGGCGTCTCCGGTAAACCGTTTCCTTCAGTATGTGTACGGCTGCCGTCATTTCTGCCGCGGAGTCCGTTTAATGCTTCTACGGTATTCTCCTCAATTGACCGTAACAGAGCGTCATACATCCTTGCGGCTTCCATCCGGTAAGTCACAAGCGGGTCCTTCTGCCCGATCGTCTGGTAGCGGACGATCTCCTGGAGCTTTTCCATCTCTGAAAGGTGCAAGACCCACAAGGTATCCAAAACTCTGAGGCAGAGGTTGCGTTCCACTGCTGCGAACCGTTCCGGATTTCCAATCGCAGTCACCATGGCGTCATACCGGTCTGCTGCGTCGTTTGCAATCAGGGTCACAAGTGCCGGCGTCCGTTTCTTTTTGTATCGGTCATCCGTGACTCCCTTATCAAGGAAACGTCCAACGGCCGTCTGAAGCGTTTCCGGATCTTTCCGCTTCCCCTTCATCGCGCGTTCCGCTTTTTCCGCCACGACATGGCGGAACATGTTAAGGACTTCTTCATGCAGTCTGGTATCCTCCAGGATATCCTGTCGGTACCGGTAGATGTGCTCCCTCTGGATATGGTTTAATGCGTCGTAATGCATCAGACTCTCTCTCATGCCGAAATGGTCCAGCTCCACCTTTTCCTGTGCTCGGTTGACTAAAACCGCAGCCCGCTGGTCCATGAACGGTGCTCCCGGCGGAATCTGCTGCTTCTTTAACTCTTCCGTGAGGGATTCTTTGCCGTTATAAACGATCAGGTCATCTTCTAAGGAAACAAAGAACCTGGACTCGCCCGGGTCTCCCTGCCTTCCGGAACGGCCCCTTAACTGGTCATCGATCCGCTTGGATTCGTGACGTTCCGTGCCGATGACTTTTAATCCTCCCGCCGCCTTTGATTTCTCCGGGATCTTAATATCCGTACCACGGCCTGCCATATTGGTGGCGATCGTTACCATGCCAGGTTCCCCTGCTTTTGCGACGATATCCGCTTCCTCCTTGTCAAATTTTGCGTTCAAGACCTGATGGTGGATACCGGCTTTTTGCAACATCCGGCTGAGTTTTTCCGATACCTCGATGGAGACCGTTCCTACTAAAACCGGCTGCCCTTTCTCATGCGCATCCTGAATCTCCCGGACCACAGCCTCAAATTTTTCCTGCTTCGTCCGGTAGATGTGATCCGGCAGGTCCTTTCGGATGACGGGACGGTTGGTCGGGATCTTTAATACGTCCATATGGTACGTTTCCCTGAATTCCCTGCGCTCCGACGCTCCGGTTCCCGTCATGCCGCTCTTTTTTTCGTATTTATTAAAGAAATTCTGGAGGGTGATGGTCGCCTGTGTCAGGTTTTCCGCCTGAATCTCCACGCGTTCCTTTGCTTCGATCGCCTGGTGGAGTCCGTCTGAATAACGCCTGCCTTCCATGACCCTTCCGGTAAAGGTATCCACGATCAGGACTTCTCCGTCCCGGACGATGTAGTCCACATCCCGCTTCATAAGATAATGCGCCTGGATGGCCAAGAGGATGTGGTGCCGGATATCCACGTTCTGTTCATCGGAAAAATTTGAAAGACCGAAAAATCCCTCCACTTTCTTTTCTCCGTCCGCAGTCAAAAAGATCGCCCGGTTGTCTTCATCCACGATGAAATCGCCGGTTTCCGTAAATTCTTCCCCGGCGTATGCTTTGGCCTTGGAAAAACGGTCGGATACGCTGCCCTTTTCCATCTGTCTGGCTAAGACATCGCAGAGATGGTATAATTTGGGCACGTTTGTGCCGGCGCCTGAGATGATTAGCGGAGTCCTCGCCTCATCGATCAGGACGGAATCCGCCTCGTCGATGATGCAGTAATGGAGCCCCCGGAGTACCCGGTCATTTAGGGACTGGACCATGTTGTCACGCAGGTAATCGAAGCCCAGCTCGTTATTGGTCACATAAGTGAGATCACACGCGTAGGCCTTTCTTCGCGCGGTGTTATCCATCTGGTTTAACACGCATCCGACGCTTAAGCCTAACATGCGGTGGATCTGCCCCATCCATTCTGCGTCACGTTCCGCCAGGTAGTCATTGACCGTCACGATGTGGACGCCCTTTCCAGTCAGCGCGTTTAAGTACGCCGGTGCTGTGGACACCAGGGTTTTTCCCTCACCGGTCTTCATTTCGGCGATCAGCCCGTCATGCAGCGCCAGTCCGCCGATCAGCTGGACATCGTACTGTCCGTATCCGAGAGTCCGTTTTGCGGCTTCACGGACCAGGGCAAAGGCCTCCGGAAGCAGCTTGTCTAAGGATGTGCCCTTCTGGTACCGTTCCTGGAATTCTTTCGTTTTCGCTTTCATTTCTTCTTCGGAAAGTTTTTCCATGGCTGGCGCAAGTTGATTGATTTTTTTTACGATATGTTTGTAATGATGCAGTATTGCCTGTTCCATTGATTCCTCCTGTTGGTATCCCGTTTCGCATACCCCGGCCGGAAGTCCTTATGGGGCATGAATGGATTTCCTTCAGTATGTCGGATGTTAGCATGCGGTGTTTCTTTTGCGGATAACACTTTTTGGCGCGTTTTATGGGTGTTCCCCGAGAACACCCCCCTCAAACGCTGCAAACCTTGCCGACTGACTTTTATCGACAAAAAAATAAGGTTCCGGCCACAAAAAGCCAGGAACCTTATATCTTACATTTTTTTGATCATTTGTCTGATGAACTCCTCCTCCGGGGCATCGGCTGCCCGTACCAGAAACCGTTCCGGATCAAGCCCGTTTTCAATCCGCTTACGAAACTCTTCCTCCCCGTACGTCTGCAGAAACTCATCCGGGTCTTTCGCCGGTGATGTATGCAGGATACTTACCTGCAGCCCCGCGTTCTGTAAGATCGGAATGGAACGCGCTGCGGCGCGGATACCCGGTCCGTCGCTGTCTAAAGACAAGCAGACATGGCTGTAAAAATTACGGATCATGTTCGCGTGCTCTTCAGTCAGTGCTGTTCCAAGGACGGCCGCGGAATTGCGGATCCCGTGCGTCTGCATGGCGATCAGGTCCATATATCCTTCCCCGATCACGATCGACTTCTCTTCCTCTGCAGCAGCGATGGCCGTCTGGAAGCCATACAGGATCGTATGCTTGCTGAAGATCCGGTTCTCCGCACTGTTTAAATACTTGGGGCCGTAACCGTCTCCCAGCCTTCTGCCGCCAAATGCCACAGTACGTCCTTTCCGGTTCAGGATCGGGAACATGATGCGGTTGCGGAACATGTCATACGGCTGTCCGTCCTTCCCATGTTTAACCAGTCCGGAAGCGTAGATCTGCTGTTCGGAAAACCGTTCCGACAGATACTGATACAGCATCGCGTTTTCCGCCGGGGCGTAACCGAGCCCGAATGCGGAAAGTGTGCTTTTCGGCAGTTTCCTCGTTTTCGTGATATACCGGAATGCGTCCGAATCCCGGTGTTCCATCAGGTACCGGAAATAAAAGATGGCTGCCGCCTCATAAATGGTCTGCAGTTCCTCATCATCCGGTTCCTGCGGCATCTCAGGTTTCTCTTGTCCCATCAGGATCTTAAAGTCATCCATATTGCCATGCTTTCCACAGGCATAACACCAGAAGACCCCGTTTTTGTTATCGGCACAGAACATGTCCGCACCGGAATGACAAAACGGACAGGTGCCGTAATACCGTTTTGTCTTTTCATGAAATTCCAGTTTGGTGTACCGCTTTGCGAGCGATACCATGCTGTCTTCGATAATCATGTCTCCTCCTTATTTTAGAACCTTTTTTCGCAAATGTATGCTCGTCAACTCCTGTCATGCAGCTAACCGTCTACTCGTCAGCGTCCAGCACATCGTAAGCCTCCAAATGTGTCCAGTCATAATTGCATTTTTCAGCGATCTTCAGACATGCTTCAGCCTCATTTGCGGCTGCTACCGTTCCAAGAAAATCTCTTGGCTCATAATCAACCCAGCCGTCATCATCCTTTTGGACATCATCGCCTTCGTCTGATCCGTTCTCATGATCGTCATTCGAAAACGGTGACTCATAATACTGCGCATCGCGGATATAGGCCGATGAAACGCATACGACGTACAGATTTTCTCCCCGCTCTAAAAGCTCAATCAGTGCCTTTCTTGTCAATTTTGCCATTATCATTCCCTCCATTTCTTATGCATTTATATGAACATAAGAAGTATGTGTTTCGGAATGCTAAATTTTGTGGCGAAATTCTTTCCGGCAGCAAAAACCTGCCAAAAATGCGGTCATGGGCCGGATTCGATATTCAGTATGCCGGATATGGCTGTGCCCGTTTCTTTTGCGGATAACACTTTTTGGTTCATAAAAAGGACCGGGGATCGCTCCCCCGGCCCTTTCAATAAGCTATGCGTTTTTTTGTTACTGGCGTTTCTTTCTGCGTCTTCTGCCTGCGAAGATGATTCCAAGTCCGGCAGCAGAGAGGACAAACAGGAACGGGATCCTGTTATCCGTCTCGTCACCAGTGCGTGGCAGCTGGTGCCAGTGACCGTCTGAATCATACCATCCGCCCCGGCGGAAGCTGTTTTCATACTTCGCCGTGATCTTGCCCTTTCGCGGGATCTTGTAGTCATACATTGTCGTATCGCCTGTGACGGTGCCATCCTCGGATACATGGAAGGTAATGTAACCGTCCACAACGCTGTATCCATCCGGCGCTTTCAGTTCGACGACTGCATAGTGTCCGGCGGTGTATGCCGGGAAGAAGATCTGCCCGTTCTCATCCGTCGTTCCCTCGTAAGCAATTTCTCCATTTTCAGCCACGATCCGTAACTGGGCTCCGGCCAATGCCGTGCCGTCGTCTCCGTCGCGTTTGGTGACCACCACTACGGTTTCCTTATAGTTGGCTACATGGAAGGCAGTGACGCCTCCGACTACGGATTCGTTCTTTACGGTGAAGCTGAATTCCTGGGATGTTGCCTTGTATCCGGCTGCTGCTTCCGTCTCAACGATACGGTAGCTGCCATCCGCAAGATTTGTTACATTTGCGTATCCGCTCTGGTCTGTGGTTACCTTCCGTAATTCATTACCGTCTTTGTAGACGGTGAATCTTACTCCGGCAATGGAAGCCATTGTATTACCATCGTACTTATAAACGGTTACGGACGGTTTCTTCGGAGTCGGTGTGTGTCCGCCGCCTCCGCCACCACCAGGTTTGTTCGGCTTATCAGGTTTCTGTGAGTCATTCATGGTTACTGTGATCTGTCTGCCGTTTCGCGGTACGGTAAAGGATACATCGGATGCCAGTTCGTATCCGGACGGTGCCTTTTCTTCTTTAAGAAGATAAGTTTCGCCGCCGTTTAACTGTCTTGTGATGTTGATACCGTCCTTGGTCGCTGCAAACCTGAGCACCTCACCCTGTTTGATCGTTCCATTGTGATCAACGGAATCAATGGTTGTATCGGTCAGTGCCCGCATCGGGGTTCCGCTCTTATCACAGATCACGAACTGTCCGCCGGTTAAGACGCTTCCGGAAGTTGACTTCTTGATGAAGATCATTTCCGTCGGTGCATCTTTCATCCGGATCACATTATCGGTGATCGCGATATCGAGTTTCACGCCTTCTGCATGGATGTTGCCCTTTTTATCAACCGCATTGCCGTTTCCGTCAATTGTGATCTTGGTCTCGCCGTCTGCGTAAGAACCATCCGGCAGGACCTTGATTGTGGTCGGGTATCCGTCCTTATCGTAAAGGACTTTGTTGCCGTCGCGGTCTACGTAGTGGGCATTGACCACCTTGCCGTCCTTGTCAACCGTGAACTCAATGTCTTCGCTGAATCCGAAGCCATCCGGAGCGCTCTCCTCGTGATAACGGTAAGTCGTATCACCGGTCAGCTTATCTTCCATCACGTGGGAAGTACCGTCTGATGTCCACTGGTCGATGACCGTTGTGGTTCCGTTCGGTTCCACGCGTTTCAGTTCGCATTCCGCACCGGAAATTTCGTTTCCTGCGAAATCTTCCTTCGTAAAGGTGACTTTCGTCGGCAGCTTCTTATCGGTCATGACAGCCTGGACGTCTTCGCCGTAATGTCCTACCGTGAACTTCACATCATCTGCTTTCGCATATCCTTCCGGTGGGTTGACCTCGTGTAAGTAATAGCTGTGGTCAGCCTTTAACACGATATCCCATTCCTGCCATGTTCCGTTCATGGTGAAGCTATCGATCACGATGGCTCCGCTTTCATCAAGTACCTGGAAGGTACCTCCCTGGAGGATATGATCCGGGTCTCCGACTTCGTTTTTCAGAAGCCAGATGAGCGGGTATACCTTTCCGTCCGGTTCCGGTGTATTCGGCTTGTCATCCGGTTTATCCGGTGTGCCAGGCTGATCCGGTTTACCAGGTTTGTCCGGGGTATCCGGCGGGGTCTTCGGCGGGAATTCATCCGGCGGGGTTACCACCTTGATCTCCCGGTTGCGCATCTCCACAACCTGTTCCCTGCCATCATCGTTTACGGTAAACTCTACATCGTAGCTGTAATAATATCCGTCTACAGTTTCAGCCTCATACAGGACGTAAGTCTGTCCCGCGATCAGCTTGCCGGTGAGTTTGAACTCTCCGGTCTCATCGGTCGTCCACTCGGCTACCTTGTCCGCCTCATCATACGGATTGGAATGATCCGCCTTCGGGGCTTTCTTTTCGCCTTTGTAGACAGCCAGGGTTGCGCCTGCGAGCACTTTGCCTGTCGTGGAGTCCACTTTCTTAATCTTCACATCGGTCGGAGCATCTTTCATGCGTACGACGTTTCCGACGATCTCGATCGTTTCCTTCACGCCCTCGGCTAAGAGCGTACCGTCCTTTGCGACTGCGTTTCCGTTCTTATCAACGGTTACCTTTTCCCCATCCTTTTCGTAAGTACCATTTGCTTTCACGATAATACCGGTCTGATATCCGTCTTTATCGTAGAGGATGTGGTTTCCGTCGGCATCCACATAGAATGCTTCCGTGATCACGCCGTCCTCACCGATCGTGAACTCAATATCATCGCTGCGTCCGTATCCAGCAGGTACCTGGTCCTCATGATAAAGATAAGTAGATCCGGCCTTTAACTCGTCCTTGATGACGTACGGGGTTCCGTTGGAGATCCATGTATAGGATTCCGTCGTTCCCTTGCGTGTCAGGGTGCAGTACGCGCCTGCAATTTCTTTTCCGCCAAAGTCTTCCTTGGTAAAGGTTACGGTATTGTCTGCCGGTTCATCGGTCATGACAACATCGACCCGCTCGCCGTAGTGGCTGACAGTAAACTTGACGTCTTCCGCTCTTACATATCCGGCCGGCGGGGTTACCTCATGCAGCCAGTACGTATGGTCGGCTTTCAGTACGATTTCCCATCTCTGGTCCGTACCGTTCATACGGAAGTCAGGAATCACGACTTCTTTCTTGTCTTCGCTTAATACCTGGAAGGTACCGCCCTTTAAGATGTGATCCGGGTCACGGACCTCGTTCTTTAAGAGCCAGATGATCGGGTAGTCGTGGTCTTCCTTATTCTCTGGATTTTCCGGGATCTTCGGATTCTGTACCGGTGTGTTCGCTGTGTCTTCCTTATCCTTAAGTCCAGGATATTCAGAGGAATCTCCCGTACTTCCGTCCGGTTTTTCAGCTTTCACATCTTTTGTCTTTACAGTGTTCAGATATCCGATACCGTCATCCGTTTCCATCATGGAAAGCTTTTCTGCAGCTTTCTCTGTGACGGTTGCTGTGTAAGTGATGGTTGCTGTCTGGCCAGGTGTCAATTTCATAAACACATTCTCCGGCCATTTTCCGGATGCTTCGCTTCCGGATTTTACGATGCTGAATCCTGCGGCACCCTGGACTGATTTTACTTTCAGATCCTTGAAGAATCCTGCGGCGGCGGACTCAAATTCATCCGTCACAGTCATGGTTAATGGCAGGTCGCCAGTATTCGTAATATGCGCTTCGTAGGTTACGGTATCACCCGCAAAGAATCCGAAGCGGTCAGTACCTTCTTTTGCCGGGGCTTTTGTGATGCGGACTTTTTCCATGGTGTAGGACGGATGCGGTTTTCCTGCTTCCGGCTCCTGTACCGGGGTGTTCGCGTCATCTGACTTGTCACCCAGCTTATCCGGGTACTGTTCTTTTGTAACGGTAATTTCTGTCACGGTATCACCCTTGCCGTCTCCGTCATGGTCTTCACCGCTGTATTCATAATATTTACCGGTTACATTGGTGGTGGTTGCAGTGTTCAGGTATCCGAGACCGTCATCTTTTGCCGCGCCGGATAAAAATTCCTTCGCTGCATCTAAGACTTCTGCCTCATAAGTAACCACCGCACGGCCGTTAGACTCAATCGTGATGTTTGCAACAGAGCCATTTACCGCATTGGTTTTACCCATGTAGCTGTTCTCGGTACCAGTGTCATTTCTGTAGTAGCGGACTGCTTGTACGACTGGTGTTGTAAAGTTCGCCGGGATCTCGAATGCGTCGTCCACATCCATGGTCAACGCGATATCACCGGTATTCGCGATCGTAACATCGTAGGTCACCTTATCGCCGTGGAAGAAACCGTACTGATCGGTTCCGGCCTTTTCCGGAGCGAGTGTCACGCGCTCTTTTTCCATCGTATATTCCGGTTCATGAGTCTCAGGCTCGTCCTTCGGGAAGTTCTCCGGCGGAGTTTCAACAACGATCCGGCGGTTCTTCATTTCAACAGTCTGAGCGGTTCCGTCCGCATTTACAGTAAAGATCACATCTCTGCTATAGTAATATCCGTCCGGAGTTCCGGTCTCACGTAAGGTATACGTCTCGCCCGCAGTGAGTAAACCTGTAAGTTTCAGTGTGTTGTGGCCGTTTGTGACCCATTCTTTTACGATGCTTCCATTCTGGTCAAGAATCTGGAGTGTCGCTCCGGCTAACATTCCGCCGGTCGTTTTATCCGTCTTCTTAACTTCCACATCGGTCGGCTGGTCTTTCATGACCACTTCCACGCGTTCGCCGTAATATCCGACTGTGAATCTCACGTCTTCTGCCGGCTGGTATCCTTCCGGAGGTGTTACCTCGTGCAGGTAGTAGGTTTTGCCTGCTTCCAGCACTCCGGTCCACTGTTTCCAGTCGTATCCAATGCCGAACTCGTTTCCGTCCAGAATGTCCGTTACCGGATTCTTTTCCTCGTCAAGTACCTGGAAAGTACCGCCAGGTAAGATATGGGACGGATCATTAACGCTTGTCTTCATTAACCAGATTACCGGGTATTCCGGCTCATCCGGTGTCGGCGGCGGTGTTACCGGCGGTTCATCCGGAGTCTGTACCGGAGTATGTCCTTCATCCTCTTTGTCCGGGATTCCAGGATACTCTGTCTTATCTCCCTCTGTTCCATCCGGTTTTTCTGCTCTGACATCATAAGTCTTTGCAATGTTGAGGTATCCGTTGCCGTCGTCGGTAGTCATGAACGCCAGTCTCTCCGGAGCTTTATCAGTGACAACTGCGGTGTAAACAACCGTTGCTGTTTTACCGGCCTCGATCCGGATTCTTGCCGTGTCTGTGCCTACTCCCATTCCGGTTTCGGAAATGTCCTCGCCCTTGATCTTTGCGATCTTAAGGTCCTTAAAGTAGTCCTTGACCTCCGGTGCAAATGCATCCGTGACGTACATTTTTAATGCCATGTCGCCAGTATTGCTGATATGGACTTCGTATGTGACGGTATCGCCACGTTTGAATCCATACTGGTCGGTTCCGGACTTCTTCGGAGCCTTATCCGTACGTTCCTTATCCATCTCGTAAGACGGAGTCGGTTCTTCCGGTACCTGGACCGGAGTGTTTGCGGTATCGGACATATCATCGAGCTTCTTGGTGACTTCCGTTACGGTATCGCCCTTTCCGTCTCCATCAGTGTCTTCTCCGCTGTATTCGTAGTATTTTGTGGTTACATTGGTTGTCGTTGCGGTATTTAAGTATCCGAGTCCGTCGTCCTTTGCTGCTGCGGATAAGAACTCATCTGCTTTTTCCTTAACGACTGCGGCGTAGGTAACGACTGCATATGCACCGGCTTTGATCGTGACGTTCGCTTTGGAACCCTTGATCCGGTTGACGCTGCCCATCTGGCTGTTCTCAAGGCTGTTGGACCTTAAATAGAAGTGGATTGCATCGATTTCCGGTGTTGTGAAGTTTTTCTTTACCTCAAAAGCATCGTCTACATCCAGTGTGATCGTTGTATCTCCGGTATTTGTGATGGTGACATCATATAATACGCGGTCTCCGTGGAAGAAGCCGAACTGGTCGGTATCTTTCTTCTCAGGAGCTAAGGATACACGCTCTTTTTCCATGGTGTAGCCCGGGTTTGCCGGCTGCGGGGTCGGCGGTACAGGTTTTTCATCCGGCGGAACCTCAACAATGATCTTGCGGTTCGTCATGGTGACTACCTGTTCTTTTCCGGTGTTTTCGACGGTAAATTCTACGTCCCTACTGTAATAGTATCCCTTGATTGTCTCAAGCTCATGCAGGACATAAGTCTCTCCGACAACCAGGTTTGCATCTGCAGGAAGTTTAAAGCTGCCGCTCTCGTCCGTTACCCATTCTGTAACCTTATCGGCCTCTGCATACGGGTTGGAATGATCTGCGTTCTCCGGCAGTTTCTTGCCCTTATATACGGCAAGCTTGACTCCGGCGAGGCTCTTTCCTTCCTGATCTTCCTTCTTGATAACGATATCAAGAGGAGCATCCTTCATGATCAGGTGGTTATCTGTTACTTCGATTTCAGCTTTGACACCGGTTGCGATGACATTGCCGTCCTCTGTTTTTGCGGTACCCTCATCATCCACGGTCACGGCCTTTCCGTCATACCGGTAAGTTCCGTCTTCGTTTTTGATGATACCGGTGATCAGGCCGTTCTCATCATGGAGAGTCGTATTGCCATTTTCATCCACGTAATGGGCATTTGTCACGCTGCCGTCCGCCGATACGGTAAACTCGATATCCGCGCTCTTTGCGTAACCGCCAGGTGCTGCATCCTCATGGTAGAGGTAGGTCTGTCCGGCTGTCAGGGCGGATGTCATGGTATGGGTTGTGCCATCCGTGGTCCAGGAAGCGACGGTCTGTTTCGTGCCTGCGGTCAGGATGGAAACATTTGCTCCGGCTACCGGAGTTCCGCCCAGATCCTCTTTCGAGAAATCAAAGCTTAATGGATGGTCTCGCATGGTAACGGTCAATGTTGTGCCAGGTTTTGCATAACGGATGATGAACATCTGGTCAGCAGCTTTCGCGTATCCGGACGGTGCTTCCTGCTCCTGCAGGTAATACTCCTTGCCGACTACAAGCTGTTTTGTGATCAGGACGCCATCCGCGCTTCCCTTAAATACCAGTTTCTCGCCACGGCGGATGAATCCGTCGTGTTCGGTTGACGGGATCTTGGTATCATATAATGCCTTGACCGGGTTCTTTGCCGCATCCAGAATTGCGAAAATTCCGTCTGCCAGGATGTTGCCCGCCATGTCGGTCTTAACGATCTTCACGCTAGTCGGCTCATCCTTTAAAACAACCTTGTTGCCTGCGATCGCAAGATCTCTCTGAGTTCCGGCTGCAAGCAGAATACCGTTCGCATCGTAAACGTCCCCGTTTTCATCCCTTGTCACGGACTCATCCTTGTAGGAATAAGTTCCGTCACCATTCTGGATGATTTCAGTCGGATAGCCGTCACGGTCGTAAAGAACCGTCTTACCATCTTCATCTACGTAATGCGCATCTGTTACGTTGCCTTCCTCATCTACGGTAAAGACCACATCCACGCTGTATCCGTATCCGTCAGGAGCTGCGGACTCATGGAAGCGGTAAGTCTTACCAGATTCCAGTTTTCCTTTGATCACATGCTCTGCAGCGGTACTTACCCACTGCTCGATCCGGTTCTCGCCGGTTCCGGTTACTTCGTAGAGTTCGCAGGTCGCGCCCAGCACTTCGTTTCCGGAGAAATCCTGTTTACTGAAGGTGATTCCGTCATTGTGCTTCTTATCTGTCATGATGACATCCACGCGCTCGCCATAGTGGCCGACTGTGAACTTTACATCTTCTGCCGGAAGGTATCCGTCAGGCGGTGTGACCTCATGCAGATAATAAGTATGGTCTGCTTTTAATACCGTCATCCACTGGTTCCAGCCATAGCCGATTCCAAATGCAGTGCCGTTTAAGATATCCGTTACCGGGTTCTTATTCTCATCCAGCACCTGGAAGGTACCGCCAGGTAAGATGTGGGACGGGTCGTTCACGCTGTTCTTTAACAGCCAGATAACCGGGTATTCCGGCTCATTCGGGCCTGGCGGCGGGATGACCGGAGGTTTGTCCGGAGTCTGTACCGGAGTATGTCCGTCGTCCTCTTTATCCGGGATGCCAGGATACTCCTTGTTGCCGCCTTCGCTTCCGTCCGGCTTTTCAGCCTTGACGTTGTAGGTCTTTGCGGTGTTCAGATATCCGTTTCCATCATCAGAAGCCAGGAAGGACAGTCTTTCCGGTGCGTTATCCGCAACAACCGCCGTATATGTCACAACGGCTGTCTTGCCCGGCATGATGCGGATCCTTGCGGTATCCGTACCGATACCCATTCCGTCTTCGGAGATATCCTCGCCGTCGATCGCGGTGATCTTTAAGTCCTTAAAATACTGACTTACTTCGTCCGCAAATGCGTCGGTTACGAACATCTTTAACGGCAGGTCGCCGGTATTGGTAATCGTGACGTCATAAACAACGGTATCGCCGCGGTGGAAACCGAACTGCTTCGTATCTTCCTTCTCCGGGGCTTCCGTTCTTCTTTCCTTATCCATCTCGTAGGACGGAGTCGGAGTTTCCTTATCCGGGGTCTGTACCGGGGTGTTTGCATCATCAGACTTATCACCCAGCTTATCCGGATAGTCTTTCTTGGTTACGGTAATTTCCTTTACGGTATCACCCTTGCCATCTCCATCTGTGTCTTCGCCACTATATTCATAGTATTTTCCGACTACATTGGTTGTGGTGGCAGTATTGACGTATCCTAATCCGTCATCCGGTGCACTGTTGGATAGCAGCTCATCCGCTTTTTCAAGAACCTCCGCCTCATACGTGACAACCGCATAAGCGCCGGCCTTGATCGTGATGTTGGCCTTGGAACCGTTCACACTGTTCAGGGTACCCATATTGGTATTTTCTCTTCCGGATGCGCTGCCATAGAATCTAACAGCGTGTACCTTCGGAGTGGAGAAATTCTTTTTAACCTCAAATGCGTCATCCACATCCATGGTCAAAGCGATCTCTCCGGTGTTTCTGATCGTTACGTCGTAGGTGACACGATCTCCGCGGAAGAATCCGTACTGGTTTGTATCCTTCTTCTCCGGTGCTTCGGTTACCCTTTCCTTCTTCATCTCGTACTCAGGTTCCCTGCCTTCCGGCGTCGGGGTCTCCGGCGGAAGTTCATCCGGCGGGGTCTCCACGATGATCTTACGGTTCTGCATCTCTACGATTTGCTCGGAACCGTCCGTATTGACAACAAACTCAATGTCGTAGCTGTAATAATAGCCATCGACGGTCTGTACCTCGTGAAGCGTATAGGTTGCTCCAGGCTCCAGGGTGCCGGTCAGTTTAAACTCACCGCTTTCATCCGTTGTCCATTCCGCAACTTTGTCTGCTTCGTCGTAGTTAGCATACGGAGCCTTTTTCGGTCCCTTGTAAACTGCAAGGACTGCACCGGCTAACGGTTTCTTTGTCTGCTGGTCTACTTTTTTGAATCCTACATCCGTCGGCTTATCCTTCATGACAGCTTCCACGCGGTCTCCATAGTAACCTACGGTAAACTGCACATCTTCTGCCGGAAGGTATCCGTCCGGAGGAGTTACCTCGTGAAGGTAATAGGTCTTACCGGCTTCCAGGACAACGCTCCACTGATTCCAGTTGTAGCCGATTCCGAAAGCAGTTCCGTCCAGAATATCCGTTACCGGGTTCTTGTCCTCATCCAGTACCTGGAATGTACCACCAGGCAGGATATGGGACGGATCATTAACGCTTGTCTTCATCAGCCAGATTACCGGGTATTCCGGCTCATCCGGTGTCGGCGGCGGTGTCACCGGTGGTTCTTCCGGAGTCTGTACCGGAGTATTCGCGTCATCCTCTTTATCCGGGATGCCCGGGTACTCAGTCTTGTCCCCTTCGGTTCCGTCCGGCTTTTCAGCCTTGACTTCAAATGTTTTTGCCGTATTTAAGTATCCGTTTCCATCGTCCGTAGCCGCAAAGGACAACCGCTCCGGCGCATTGTCTGCGACAACTGCCTGATAGGTTACGGTTGCCGTCTGGCCTGGCATGATACGGATCTTCGCTGTCTGGTATCCGACTCCGAGACCGCTCATGGTTCCGGAAAGGTCTTCTCCTTCAATGGCAGTGATCTTTAAGTCCTCAAAGTAATTCCTTACCTCTGCTGCAAATGCATCGGTTACAAACATCTTTAATGGAAGGTCTCCGGTGTTTGTTACATGCACAGCGTAGGCAACAGTCTCACCGTGGTTAAAACCGAATTTTCCGGTTCCGGTCTTTTCCGGAGCTAAAGTAATACGCTCTTTGTCCATCACATAGGACGGAGTCGGTTCTTCCGGTTTCGGCTCCTGTACCGGGGTATTCGCATCATCCTTCTTATCTTCCAGCTGCTTTGTAACTTCGGTTTTGGTATCCCCTTTACCGTCCCCGTCATGATCTTCGCCGCTGTACTCGTAGTACGTTGTGAAGACGTTTGTGGTGGTTGCGGTATTTAAGTAACCCTTGCCATCGTCTTTTGCTGCATCCGATAAGGATTCTTTCGCGTTATCCAGTACCTGTGCCTCATAGGTCAGTACGACATGGCCGCCTGCCAGAATGGTGACATTTGCTCTTGAACCGTCAATCGCATTTAATGTGCCCTTGCCGCTGTTCTGGTAACCGGTCTTCGTATCATAGAAACGTACAGCCTTGACCATCGGTGTTGTGAAGTTTTCCGGAATCTCGAATGCATCATCCACATCCATGGTAATGGTTGTGTCTCCGGTGTTCTTCACCGTTACCTCATAGGTAACGAGATCGCCATGGAAGAATCCAAATTTATGGGTATCTTTCTTGGCCGGAGCGTCGGTTACACGCTCTTTTTCCATTGTGTAATCCGGTGTCGTTCCTTCCGGTACCGGCTGTGACGGCCGTTCATCCGGCGGAGTTTCTACAATGATCTTACGGTTGGTCATAACAACAGTCTGTTCCTTGCCATCCGTATTCACAACGAATTCCACATCTTTGCTGTAATAATATCCTTTCACAGTCGCAGACTCATGCAGGACATAAGTCTCGCCTGCCACCAGGTTTGCGTCTGCAGGAATCCTGAATTCACCGCTGTTATCTGTTACCCACTCGGCCACCTTGTCTGCTTCTGCATACGGGTTGGAATGGTCTGCATTCGGCTCTTTCTTCGTTCCTTTATATACCGCCAGAGTCGCACCCGGCAGGCTTGCGCCATCCTGGTCAACTTTTTTGATGATCACGTTGAGTGGTGCATCCTTCATGATGACGGTATTATCTGCCACATCAAATTCTACACGGACACCTTCTGCGATGACACTTCCGTCCGCATCGATGGCGTTGCCGTTTTCATCAATTGTAATATCCGTCTCTCCGTTCTTGTAGGTGCCGTCCGCCTGGACGGTAATTGTGGTCACATATCCGTTCTTATCAAAGAGGACCTGCGCACCCTGTGCATTAACGTAATGCGCCTTGGTCACATTGCCTTCCGCATCCACGGTAAACTCGATATCCGCGCTTCCTGCATATGCGGACGGGGCTTTTAACTCCCGGTACAGATATGTTTTTCCTGGCTGCAGTTTGCCGGATAAGCGATGTGCTGCTTCGGTTTCTGTTGTGGTCCATGTTTCCACAGTTTCGAATTCGCCGTTGGCATTGCGTGTACCGACTGCCACCTCTGCACCAGTTAAGTACTGTCCGTTCAAATCCGTTTTGCTGAACTTGACATCCAGCGTCGGGTCAGCCATGCGGATCGTATTATTGATGACGCGTACTTCTGTTGTATCACCATCGTATCTCGCATTGCGGATCACGCCCTGCTTATCGATCGTAAACAGGATATCTTTGGATACCTTGTAGCCATCCGGAGCTTTTGTTTCGTGGTATTTGTAGGTCTTTCCATATGTCAGGACACCGTCCAATACCTCCGCTTCCGCTGCGGATACCCACTCATGGATCTTTTTGTAGCTGCCGTCTGCCTGCTGTTCGTAAAGCTCTAAGGATGCGCCCTCTAAGACGGTGCCATCCTCTGTGGTCTTTAAGAACCTTGCCGGGATCTTTTCATTTGTCATGCCGACCTGGATGGCAGCAGACTGGTTGTAGATCGGGGCCGAAAACGGAACAGCCGCATGATTAACGGAATATCCACTCGGGGCTTCATTCTCGCGTAACTGGTACTGTTTTCCTGCTTCCAACAGTCTTTCAATGCTTACACCGTCCGCATTTGCGGCAAATGTCAGCTCCTCACCCGCAAGGATCATTCCCTCATGGATGAGTGACGGGATCTGCGTATCGCGGATCGCAGTCACAGCATTTCCGTCTCCGTCTAAGATCGTATAAGAACCGCCTGAGATTGCATTCTGCTCATCGCCGTATTTGGTGATGACTGCTTTGACCGGCGCATCCTTCATAACGACTACATTGCCGGTGACTGCGATTTCCTCAGCCACGCCTTTGGCATGGATCGTTCCATCCGCGTCCACTGCATCGCCGTTTTCGGTGATCGTGATCACGGTCGTGCCGTCACGGTAGGTACCATCTGCGGATTTCGTGATTCCGGTCGGGTATCCGTCCTTATCATGGAGCAGGATCGTGCCGTTTTCATCCACATAATGGGCTCCGGTCACATTGCCGTTCTTGTCAATGGTGAACTCGATGTCATAGCTGTATTCATATCCAGGAACGGTTGCTTCCTCGTGGTAAAGATAGGTAGCATTTGCGGTCAGGGTATTTGCGATCTCATGCGCGGACCCTTCTTCGCTCTGCCATCTGTCGATCTGCGTCGTGGTGCCGTCTGCATTTTTCCGTGAGATCGTGCAGATTGCTCCTGCGAGCTCCTCTCCTGCGAAGTCAGTCTTCTCGAAGGAGACGCGTACCGGATCATCCTTCATGATGATGACGTTATCGGTTACCGGAAGCTGTACGTTGGCGTCCGTTACGATCACCGTTCCGGCTGCATCGGTAAGGTCGTTTCCTGTCTTTGTTAAGGTCTGTCCGTTTAAGGTATAGCTTTCGCCTGCTAAGGTCTCGCTGTAAATAACCTGGGTCGGTCTGCCGTCAGTGCCGTATACCAGGCTCTTTCCGTCCTCATTCACGTAACGCGCATTGGAAATCGTTCCATCTGCATTTACGTGGAACCGGATCGATACTGCATATGCATATCCGTCCGGGGCGGTAACTTCCTTATAAAGGTAGTCCTTGCCTGCTACTAACAGGCCTTCCGTCCTGTGCGGACCGTCTGTCGTACTGGTAAACCGGTCAATAACTTCCCAGTTTCCGTTTTTCAGAATACTCAGTTCACAATCTGCTCCTGCGATTTCTGTACCGGCATAATCCGTTTTTTCGAAGGATCCGACGATCTTTTCGTTATAGATCGGTGCCTGCACGTCTTCGCCATAATGGCTGACTGTGAACGCTATATCTCCATCCGGGAGCTTGTATCCGTCCGGAGCCTTAATCTCTCGTAAATAATAGGTATGGTCTGCTTCCAGTACGATATCCCACTCTTTCCGGGTACCGTCCATGGTAAACTTTCCATCTTTATCCTCATCGGAGATCTGAGTGATTACAGTTTCGGTACCATCGTCCGCTTTTGCGATCACCTGATAAGTACCGCCTGGAATGATATCCTTGTCTGCGCTGCCTTCCTGCGCCTTATCACCCTTCAACAGCCATACAAACGGATATGCCTTTTCATCCGGTTCCGGAGGGAATTTATCCGGCGGAGTAACAACTTTGATTTCACGGTTGCGCATTTCCACGGTCTGTTCGCTGCCGTCCGCATTTACCGTAAATTCTACATCATAGCTGTAATAATAGCCTTTTACTGTTTCCTTCTCGTGTAAGATGTAAGTCTTTCCAGCTTCCAGAACTCCATTTAACCGGTATTCGCCAGTTGTATCTGTCGTCCATTCAGCCACGACCTTGTCCCCATCCAGTACCTGCAGGACAGCACCAGCGAGTGACTCTCCGGTTGTGGAATCTACCTTTTTGATCTTCACATCTGTACGGCGATCCTGTACGATGATGCGATCTGTCGCACCGTCAGAAGATACCGTGAATTCAATCGGTGCAGAGATTGCATAACCGGTTGGGGCAGATACCTCTGTTACATAGTAGGTTTTTCCTGCTTCCAGAACGCCGGCAAATGCGGTTGCGGCCTTCTCGGTTGTCCATGTTAACGGATTACCGTTCTTATCGAGAACCGCGTTTCCGTCCGCATCCGTAATGGATAAGACAGCTCCCGCGAGTGCGCGCTGGATCTTCTGGTCAAGTTTTGTAATTTCTACGTTTGTCGGACGGTTCAACAGAATGAAATTGGTCACTCTGCATTTATCATCCAGACTGAAGCCGTAGCTTGATAATTTGTAGTCTCCGTCTGTCAGTTTTAATACTTCATTGAAATAGTAAGACTGGTTCTTCTTTAATAAAGCACGTTCTGCCGTGATGCTTCTGTGGCTGGTGAACAATGCGTTTACTGTCGCTTTATCCGCAATGGTTCCTTCCGTATTGGAAGACTCTGTGCGGAATCCTTCTGATGCCGGGACGTCCATTTTGATACTGTACTTGGTATCCGCATTCAGTCCTGTGATGACCAGATAGTCATTTCCGGTCAGGATTGCCTTCAGCTCTTTTTCCTTGCCAAATGCATAGAACACACCGTTGCTCAGTCTTGTGCGGTAATAATATCCGCCAGGGAGTGCATTTCCATCCTTGTCGGTTAAGGTTACCGTATACTGGAACTGCGCAGTACTGTTCTCCGGATCAGAGCCGGTTACTGCATTGGCAATCACAAGGGAGTCATTCTCCGCCATCGCACCAGTCTGTCCACTGACAACAACCGGGTTCAGATAGCTGATGGTCGTTTCTCCGATCTCAGCCTTCATCTCTACGGATACATTAGCGCTCTTGTTTACGGATGCCACTACCAGTAACGTACCGGATTCTTTTGTTGTTTCGTACAGGTAGCCGCCCTTATACTGCAGGGTGCCAGGATCCGTACGTTCAAGCGTAAGTCCGGTTCCAGGATAAACAATGATCTGCTTGCCTTTGCCGATATAATTGATCCGGTAAGTGATGTTATCTCCCACTTTGACGCCAGAATGATCCTTACCGGCACGGCTGACGTCATCAATGCTGATGGAATCTTCATTATCAGATTCCGGATTTAAAATCGTCACATTGCTGTCATTGGATGCAATCTCATAGATCACATTGCCATGCTCATCCGTGATATTGATTCTCGAATCGCTGACTGCCTGTGTCCAGATGACTACCTCCCCGTCTGCCGGGTCGGCAATCATTGTAATAGAGTCAACAGTCTGCTGGGTCGTATCGGATAAAGTAACTACCGTTTTGATATTGTAACGATGGCCCTTTGCCACTTCGCTTTCCATCAACAGGACGCGGCCATTCTTCTCCACACCGCGCTCAAAAGAGTTTCCTGTTTCAAGGTCGGTGATAACGGCTTTGACGCCCACCGCTCTTCTGGTATGGGTCGTCATGGATTCAACTGCTCCGGTTTCATCTGCAGCAAAGGACACGAATCCATTTTCTGCTGGATCAAACCAGATCTTATCAATTCCAAGTCCGTTCTTATTGGTATGGAAGAACACATCGCTCTGCATGGTGTATCCCGCCGGGACAGAAACCTCGTGAAGCACGTAAACACTGTCCGGGGTAATTCCGGTCAGTCCGTGTTCTTCTTCCTTTGCGTCTACCGTCCAGGTCCACTCTGTTTTCTTGTTTCCATCTGATTTCCATGCTCCATTCTCATAAACTGCTTTTGTTAATTCCAGTTTTGTTCCCGGAACGGATAAATGGGAATCAAAATCTTTCTTGGAAATGGACATCTGTGATTTTTCATTCTGGATCACGAAGACTCCATCCCGCAAAGCATCGTCTTTGTTATTGAACATCTCGCATACATATCCGTCTACGGTCTGTTCGCTTAATGTGAATTCATGCTGGGTCGCATTTAATGCGTATCCGGTCGGAGCGGAAACTTCCTTCAACAGGAACGTATACGGAACGAACTTTCCATCTTTGCTGATTCTTCCCGTATCCGCGATGTTCATGGATGCTTCGCCGTTTGTGTCGGTTACCAGCGTACCAATCACGGTACCGGTGTCTTTGTTGCTGATCTCGAAAACAGCATTTTCCAGAACTTTTCCGTTCTCATCTGTTTTCTTAACCTTTGCCGCTACCGGCGCTGGTTTGTTGACCAGGCTGACTCCTGCCAGTTCTGCGTCCGTTGTCTGGCCGGTGATCTGGAACTCTTTGACTGCTGCCGATAACATATAGTTTAACGGCTGTTTCTCCACCAGATAATACCATCCGTCCTGGACATCTTTTACTGTATGCGGTTTTAACTGCCCGATCTGCTCCTTCCGGATCAGTTCCTTCTGATATTCATATTCTGTATAGGAACCATCTTTTCCGGTTGTGAAGTCATCTACCAGGGCTGCGCCATCCGGGACATTGCCATCTTTGAACGCATTGTCCGGATCTGCAATCTGCTGTTCGCTGCGATAAAGTGCCAGTTCAACATTTCCAATGACTGCAGCTTTTGTCAGGTCATCAGTGTAATGCACTTCATTGTCGTAATATCCTGCGAAATAGCGTCCTGCACCGTCTACGATATATTTGGACAGTTTCAATTCCCTTTTCCGGTTTTCGATATCGAAGATCTGAATATCGTCCGTTTCATCTACCGTGATCTGTTTATCAGCGGCTTTTGCAAAACCTTCCGGGATTTCAATCTCTTTTACCGTATATTTGCCGGTCGCAAGGTAATCGAACCGTCTGGTTCCGTCGACCGTCAGATAAGTCACGCCATTTCCTGCGATGGTACGATAATCAAACTGATAGTCCATCACATAGGACTGGTAATCCGCAGAACTGGAATCATCATCGACAGATGCGCAGATATGCATGACAGTGCCATTGCTGACATTCCAGAACTGATCGCCCATGCTGGTCGTTTTTGCTTTATCCTTGGTGGCTTTTAAAGTCACCGGATACTCAAACGTATCGGAAGTTTTATCCCGGCCTTCATCTGCGTAAGCGTTTTTGAATTCTTCCGGCGCATCGTCCGGTACAACTCCATTTGCCACGGTGATCACCGTACCATCGGAAATCTGCCACTGCTCTTTCGCATCTGTCGAACCGGCCTTCAAGGTTGCCGTGCGTTTTACGTTCCAGGTGAGCGTTTCCATATCGCTGGCGCCATTGTTATATGCGTTCTGGAACAATTCCGTAAAGGAAGTGTAATCCGGTCCGCTTGCTCTGCCCTTAAAGATAGATGTTACCGCTCTTACCGCTCTCGCAAAGAGACCGGTATTCATCGGTGCCTGTTTTGCGGCTCCGCCATTTGTATAATCACTGGCATCATCCGTATACCAGTCCGCTACCAGAGTACCGTCCTTGTCGTACAGGCCCAGTTTTGCACGGCTTGCGTTCGGCAGCAGCTTTCTGGTCCCATCCTCTTCCGTCATGTACTTTTCGATCTCTACTTTCGTATGTTCGTCCGTCATGCTGAAGAGCTGTACGCCTTCGTACTCTCCGACCGTGATGGTCTGCGGCTTCATGGTTACGTATCCGGATGGAGTCCGGACCTCAGTGATCGTGTAAGTTCCCTTCGGAATGCCTTCCAGGAAAAGCGGTGTTGTGGTATCAAATTCAATGTACCAGGTGCCGCCGCTGTTCTTTTTCGTAAAATTCGTACAGGAAGTGATGGATACCCAGTCACTGAAGGCTTTTTTCGTTGCCCGGTCTTCACCCTTCATGGATAACACTGCACCCGGCACGTGGCCATAACCATAAGCGCCCTTTTCTTCCTGTTTTATTACGGTATCGCCTGCTGCCGTTTTTACGGTCTCACCATTTCTTCGCAGATTCTTCGTATAATTATCTGTTCCGTCTACTTTGACGATCTCAACCTTAATGGTCGTATCCGTCATTTCAGTTGTCTGGACATTTGTATTTTCATTCATGGTGATCGCTACCGGCATGGCTTTTACATATCCGTCCGGTGCTGCGAGCTCTTCCATGATATACAGGGAACGCGGCAGTCGTTTTAACATATCCGCCTGTCCGCCTGATGTGGTCTGATCAGAATATACGTCATTTCCTGTTAACCCGTCGGCGGAAATCGTATTCTTTTTAGCGGCTGTGTTACCTACCGTGTCTACCTTCTGGGTATCAAATGGGTCGTTCGGAGTATTTTCTCCGGTTACCCAGGTATTATTGATCAGGTAAGCATCGCCCAAGCGCCTGTACAGAACATTGTCCGTGGAATGGATATCACCGCTTCCGGAACGGAAAGCGCCGCCATTTGCATCAAACGTAACGGTAACTTCTTTTGTGGTTCCGGTTGCCACCTTCCCAGAATACCATTTTGCTTCCTGCTCCGGAGGCATGGTGTTGTTCTGGTTTCTCCAGTAGGCTTTTACGGTCTTTCCGTCTGTCAATGTGTTCGGTTCCACCAGCCAGCCTGCAAACACATAACCGGATCTTGCTGGTACCGGTACGGTCTGGCTGCCGTTTACAATGTAGTTTCCATCCATATCGACGGTCACCTTGATCGTCTGCTGGTTGGAGTACTGATAATGGGTTTCCTGATTGAATGGGTCGTCTTTATCCCCATTATATAGGTCACTGTGATTGTTGATGACATAGGCATTCTCATTCCAGTCATCCAGTCCGTCTTCATAGACGTATCCCAGATACTCTTCATCATCGTAATCGTATTTATCGGAACCTTTTGTATATGTCTCCTTAGAAACGCGGTTGTATACCGGGTGTCCGTTCTTATCCAGTACCGGGTTGAGGCTGTTCTCGAATTTGCCGTCTTTTAACGTTCCGAAAACATATTCATCCGCGGTATCCGCATTGATGGTAGCCGGTCTGGTCGTGATGATCTTCTGGAAGTAATGGCTTCCCTTGGTGTTATCATCCGCGTTGCCGGTGCCGTCATAGAAGGTGTTGACCGGCCATACGAAGATCTTTACATCCTTATCGGAATTAAAATCGTCGTTGGTACCATGGATGTTATCATGGGAATCCTTTTTATCAATGGATTCCACCAGATACGCGATACCGGTGGTCGGGTCTACCAAAGAATCGCGGTTGCCGTCTTTATCCAGATGGTACATCCGCATATCCTTATCCTGTTTTCCGTCCTCATCATAGAAGCGGAACATCTTCTCACGCTGTGAATAATGGATGTTTTTAAAATTTCCGCCCGTGAACTCAAAAACAGGGCTTGTTTCACCATCTTCAAATGCATAAATTGAGAAATCGCGGTTATCGTACTGGTCCGCATTGATCACATTGCCCTTTTTATCAAATCCGTACACGGAATCTGCTTTGTTGTAGCGCTGTGAGCCAAAGATTTCATCAATTTTTTTCGCATTGCTGGTACCAACGGTTGTTTCGTACTCATCGTTGGTCGTAACATGCAGGTTATCAAAGCTGTAAAACAGGATCGGGGTATCTTCTCTCTGTATCGTCTTTGCGATCCAGACGCCGTCCCCCTTATCATTGATGGCATCCTGATAATTGTAATTGTCATCCACTTCGGTCCCGTTTTCGTCCGTAGTGACTTTGGATTCATCTTCTTTCTGCTTCACATACTCGATCCGGCTGCCAGCATAACCCTTGTTGACGTAAACCATTTCAACGTTGCCGGATCCCGCAGAACGCTCCACGGTCACACCGAGCCATTTATTATCCTTATCATACTCGGTTCCCGGATTATAATTGATCTCCAGTGCGTCGTACAACGTCATGGTTGCGCCCGCAACATAACGGTTCGTGTCGTTGGCTGTTTCCAGAGTCTTTGTGACATACGCATAACCCTCAAAGATTCCCTGCTGGTTATACTTGATGTCAATCTCTTCATCCGTGCCCTGGAGTTTTCTCTTTGTCAAGTACTCCAGAGTACCCTTTAACCACCCATATCCCAGATAAGTCCCGTCCTTGCTTCTCGCAAGCTCAATCTGGTTTTCCCCGTACTGCTTGATCAGGGCATTTTCCGCTCCTTCAATACGGCCGGATACTTTATAGGTGATCGTATCCGCGAGGGTGCTTTCCACCGTTTTCGGGTTCAGCCCCTCATGCGCTCCCTGTGCCGTCTTTACTTTGGATACCTGCAGACGCAGCGGTGTATCGTTGACATACACCTCTTCCGTATGGATCGTATCCTGCGGTTTGTTCCCGTTCGGCGTTGTTCCGTCCGGGTTGACCGGCTTTTGTGTAGACACGGCATAGGCACTCATCGTGCCGAGACTTGGCACCACATTCTGGAATGCCATGAAACCGGCTAACAATACACATAGTCCGCGCTGCGGAAGCGATCGTATGCCAGTCCGGCGTTCCAAACTGTCTGGTTTTGTTACACGCATAGCTTTTCTCCTTTCTCTTCGTGTCTTTGTTCAGTATGTCGCATCTTTCTGATTTGTGTCTTTTCTGTGACCGGAATCTTCAATAATTTTTCCGAACATAAAAATACCGCGGAGAGGATGAAGTTCCGCGGTATTTTTGGAAATATTTTCACTCGATTTCCACGAGCTGAGAAAAAAATGGGAATATATGCATGAGGTCCGGCGCTGCCCCGCGCTTTGAGGGGCTCTATATGAAAGAAAGGAGTATGTTTTTTGCGCCGTTCTCATGTTTTCAGTATGTCGGATATTTCCATATTGGCCGTTTGTCCTGAATTTTTGCGGATAACACTTTTTGGTCATTTTTTGATGCGCGCATGAACGGATGATGACCATTTTCTGTTATCCGCAAAACTTTCACGGGCGCAGGCCCGGACCGGCGCCACGGTCCCGCCGTTTCCGACGGGGTCCGTTACGCCTGGCCATGCTTACTGGTATTTGACGTTGCCGGCGTTATCTACCCACTGGCCTTTCGCATTTACCTTAAAGCCGTTTACGGTCGTGCTCTTATAGAGTCTGCCGCGCTTGCCGTTGGATTCGGTCTCGAAATAATAGCACTCTCTCTTACCGTCTCCGTCAGCGTCGATCCAGTTCCAGCCGGTCAGCATACGGCCCAGGGTTCCATCGGATAATGGATTCAGGTAATAGGTATCGCCGTTACCGTCGGTGAACCAACCGGTCTTCATGACGCCGTCTGCGCCAAAGTAGAACCAGTCATATGCTCTCTGTCCCTTAGCTGTATCTGCGTACGGGTTATAGACAGCTGCCCACTCGTTTCTGAACTGGCGGGTCGTTGCGAATGTCCATCTGCCCTGCGCATCTTTCTGCCAGGTTCCGTCCTGGATAACGTAGGACGGTACGTTTGCTGCTTTCGTGGCTGCTGCCACCTCTGCTGCTGTCTTGGTCACTACGCGTCCGTTTCCGTCTACGTACTGGCCCTTGCCGTTGACCATATAGCCGCCGACATTGGTGTTCTTGTAGAGCTTGCCGCGGGTTCCGTTGGACTCGGTCTCGAAGTAGTAATACTCGTAGATACCGTCGCCGTTATCGTCGATCCAGTTCCAGCCGGTCAGCATGTGACCCTGGGTACCGTCCGAGATCGGGCTTAAGTAGTACGTATTACCGTCCGCTTCCGTGTACCATCCGGTTGTCATGGTACTGTCCTTACCGAAGTGGAACCAGTCAAATTCCTTCTGGCCCTTGGAAGTATCTGCGTACGGATTATGGACTGCTGCCCACTCGTCCGTATAAGTACGTCCGTTGGTATAAATCCACTTACCGGCCGCATTTAATGCCCAGGTACCGCCGGATACAACGTAAGTCGGCAGGCTGCTGGATGTGGTTGTCTTGGAGCCGCTCGGTCCGACGCCGGTTGTGACTTTTCCGCCACCACCGCCGGAACTGTGGCTTCCGCCGCCTCCGCCTCCGCCACCGCCGGAGTGTCCGCCGCCTCCGCTGTAGGAGGAGGTGTTATTGACGTACTTCACGCGGATGGTAACCGGTGTTTCATCTGCAAGGTCTCCCTCGCCGTTGGTTGCCTTGATTGTTACGACTTTCGTTGCCACATACGGATTTGCTGTTGTGTACGGATGTGCCAGTACATCCTTTAAGAATGCATTCAGATGATCGCTGAATGCGCTTCCCTGCAAGTTTGCCGGAGCGACAAGGGTCAGCTTGCCCGCGTTATCGACTGCCAGGATACCCGGATCACTGGAAGAATATAACGGTCCGTGCTCATCCGTTGTGGTGTTGTAAAGCTTCGTGGTCAGTGCTGCAGTATTGCCGGACAGGGTGTATGTCGGGTTGCTGCTGGAGCCGGTACCGGTGATGGTCACGTCCATGGTGCGTGCACTGTCCGTAATATCCGTATTCTCATAAATCAGCTCGAAGTTTACGGTGATGGTATCCTTCATGGTTCCATCTTCCGTGGCAGCTGTTACGGTTGCGCTGGTCGTGCTGGTGTACGGAGCGGACTTATCGTACGGATGCAGCATGGCATCCTTTAAGAAGCCGTTGATGTTATTTACGAATCCGTCACCGCTCATGGTCGCCGGCAGGGTGATGTATGCCTGTCCGTTCTCATCCACGGTAAGGAGATTCTTATCGGAAGAAGCGTAGACTGCCTTCTTGTAAACATCGGAGTTTACATTAACAGCCGTGGAAACCGGGTCTCCGACCACTTCGAATTCCTTGCGGGCAAGGTTCTTCGCGCGGAGCTTCAGCTTCATGGTCACTTCTTTCTGTTTTGCGACAAGGTTCTCGTAGGTCAGTTTTACATGGACCGTACACTGGTCTGCTAACTGTCCGCTCTCATCGTATACCGTGATCACGACGTCTGCTTCATGTCTGTACTCATCGGTACCTGGCATGTACGGACGCTTCATGGCATCCTTGATGAAGTCGGAAGCCTGCCCCATGAACTGCTTCTGATCCATATAATACGGCATGTTGAAGGTTACCTTGCCCTTGTTGTCTACCTTTAAGATGCTTTCGTCGCTGGACTTGAAGGTAACGTTCTTGTTGTTTAAATCAGCAGAATGGATGATGCTGGACAGATCGAGGTTCGTGCCGGTCAGCTCGTATACCGGATCATCTGCATATCCGGTTGCCTTTAACTTGATGTCCATGTCTGCTTCATGGGTATCCAGTTCTACTTCCTCGTAGGTCACATTGATGCGGACGATCGCGCTGTCACGCATATCGTTGTACTCAGATACCGCATTCAGGGTGATATCTTTCGTTGTGGTGTACGGATGTTCCGGTGTGGACGGATGGGACATTGCTTCCTTTAAGAAAGCGGTTGCCTGTGCGTCAAACGCGTCACCGGTCCAGTTGGTTGCATCCTTATCCGGTACGATTAAGGAGTAGGATCCGTCGCTGTTGAGGTTCAGGATCTGAGCATCACTGGCAGTTGCCAGACTGAAGGTCGCGGTATCGTTATCCGGGTATTTGGAGAAAATGGAGTAATCCATCTTACCTGTATATCCCGTGATCTCGTATACGCGCTTCTCACGGTTGGTTGCCTTGATCTTAACGTTTAATTCCTGTACATCCGGGCTGAGCTGCATCTTCTCATAGAGGAGATTTACCTTTACGGTGCAGGTGTCATACATGGTACCGTCTTCGTTCTCGGCCTTGATCGTGACTTCGCGGGAAATAATATCCTGCGGGTCATCATCATTCGGATTATACGGATGGTTCATGACATCCTTTAACTGCTCATTCGCATTGTTCAGGAAGTCGTCTCCTTCCATGGAATCCGGGAGCACGATGGAGACATTGCCATCTTCATCTACGGATACCAGATCATTTCTGCCTACGACGCTGTATTTCAACTTGCCGCCGCCGTTCACGTTTAAGTTCGCAGCTGCAGATACACTGTCACCCAGTACGCTGAACTTCTTGCCTTCCAAATCTTCCGCACGAAGGGTCAGATCCATAGCCACGTTCTTCTTCTTCATGGTCAGGTTCTCGAAGGTCAGTTTTACATGAACGGTGCACTCGTCCGTCATCTGGCCGCTCTGGTCAGTTACGGTGATCAGGACATCTTTTTCATGTACGTATTCATCGGTACCCGGCATATACGGGCGTTTCATGGCATCTTTAATAAAGTCAGAAGCCTGCTCTACAAAATGCTCATGATCCATATAGTACGGAGAGTTGAATGTTACGTTGCCGGCTGCGTCAACCTTTAAGATGTTCTCGTCGCCGGAGGTGAAGGAAACAGTCTTATTGTCGATGCTGCCTGCGCTGATGATGCCCCTTAAGCTTGCACTGGTTCCAGTCAGCTGATAGGTCGGGTCGTCCGCATTGCCGGTAGCCTTTAAGGTGATGTTCATATCCATCTCATGATCGGTCATCTCAACCTGCTCATAAGTGAAGTTTACCTGAATGTAAGCACTGTCGGATAATCCATCGTACTCGGACACTGCCCTGATCGGGATCTTAGCGGTTGTCACATGCGGATTTGCAGAACTGGTCGGATGCTTCATGGCTTCCTTCATCCAGTCGCTTAAAGCATTCTCGAATGCTTCGCCGGTCCACTGGGTTGTTTCTCTATCCGGAATATTTAAGGAATAAGTACCGTCACTGTTTAAGGTGATGATCTTAGCATCCTCCGGGTTTACAAGCTCGAATTTTGCAGTCGTATTCTTATCCGTCTTGGAGTTTACCTTATATCCCATCTGGCCGGTGTATCCCGTGATGTCATATACACGCTTGGTTAAGTTGGTAGCCTTTACGTTAACATTCAGTTCCTGAATGTCCTCTGCCAGCTCCATCTTCTCAAAGATCGTATTGAATGTCACGGTTGTAGTATCAGTCATCACTACATCGCCGGATGCGTTTTTCGCCTTTGCGGTGATGGTAACCTGTCTGGTTGTTACGTCAGCCGGATCATCATCATTTAAGTCGTACGGATGCTGCATAGCGGATGCGAACATCTCGTTTGCTGCGTTCTTGAATGCGTCACCGGTCAGGAGATTGCCACTGCTGTCCCTCGGAACAACAACGCTTACCATTCCGTTTTCATCCACAGTTGCAAGGCTCGGGTCACTGGACTCGTACTCAATGGATGTCAGAGTCGGGGAATGCAGGTTTGCAGCTGCAGAAACCGGGCTTCCGATCACTTCGTATACACCATTTGCCAGATCCTTGGTCCTTAATACGTAATCCGCGGATACTTCCTTATTGGCAACCGTCAGGTTCTGATACATCAGGGTCACATGTACGGTACACTGATCCTCGTGTCCAGCGTTATCCCTTACCGTGATCACGACATCGCGGGTACGGAGGCTGTCTGCCTTATCTGTCTGATACGGATACTGCAGGGCTTCCTTAATAAATTCATATTTATTTCCGCCATTTTCAAGTTCTGCCTTGAACTCCTTATTGGTCAGGTATCTCGGCTGTGTGAAGGTTACCTTTCCGGTGTTTTCATCGACTGCTAAGATATCCGGGTTGCTGGAAGTGTATTTTGCGGTTGTGTTGTCCAGGTTCGGGTCGTTGATCGTTTTGTTCAAATCCAGCTCCAGGTCTCCGGTGAAGGAGTAGGTCGGATCGTCCGCACTTCCGTTTGCGTTCATGGTAACAGACATGTTTGCCACATGCTTGTCCAGGGTTACGGTACGGTAAGTAAGATTTACATGAACGGTCATGGAATCCTGCATTCCGCTGTACTTGGTGGTCGCGGTGATCACGACATCCACGCTCTGCGGTTTACCTGCGTTCTCATCAAGCATTGCCTGCTTTAAGAAATCATTGCGGGCTGCCAGGAATGTCTCACCCTTCCAGCCGGTTGTCGCATAATCCGGAACAACGAGTGCATAGGAACCATCCGCATTTACCTTTAAGATATCCGGTCTGCTGGAAGTAAAGCTTACGGTATCATTCGGGTCTGTGGAGTGGTTGCTGAATGCCACCTGTCCATCGAACTTACTGATATCATAGAGCTTCTGCTCACGGTTCAGTGCGCTGATGGTAACATCCAGTGTCTGCTCCTTCTCGTCCATCTGCATATCTTCGTATGTCAGATTGATGGTCAGGTTGCACTGGTCTGCCATACGTCCGTCTGCACTGCGTGCGATCACGGTAGCAGTTGTGGTGGATACGAACTGTCCGTCCTGGGTATACGGATGGGTCATTGCATCCTGGATAAACTTGGATGCGCCAGCCTTAAAGTTGGAACCGGTTAAGAGATCGCCGTTGCCATCTTTCGGCAGCTTCAGGCTGATTCTGCCATTGGTGTCTACCTCAAGGAAGGAAGCCGCATCGCCCTCTACCTCGTAAACAATCTCTGTTTCTGCTGCGTCATGAGAATGAATGGTAGCCGGGTTATTCAGTGTATGTCCGCTGATTGCGTAGGTTGCGTTATCACGCAGACCGGTTGCCTTCAGGTTTACATTCATAACCGCAGTATTCTTCTCAAGTTCTACGTCTTCATAAATGTAGTTTACGGTTACATTACAGCTGTCTTTTACCGTCTCATCAATGTTCGTCACGTTGATCGCTGTGGTTCTGCTGTCCTTGTATTTTCCGTTTGCGATCACCGCATCCTGCCATGCCTGGTCGATTGCCGGCATGATGACACCGTCATCGTTTACGGTTACGTAAGCTTCATTCTCGGAACTCCAGTAAGCAGTTGTCTGTGCGCCGTCTGCTAAGTGCATGGACGCCTGCAGCTTTCTGGACGCGATATCCTTCACAGTACCATCCTTTAATTCGCTCCAGGTATGGGACGGATTATTGGTTCTGGACGTCTGGGTACGGATGATCGTGTATTCCTCTGCATTGGAATTCAGTCTTGCCTGGTCGTAGCGGAAGTTGATCGTGATCACGCAGGTATCTGTTGTTCCGTTATTACCTCTGGCTGTAACAGTTACCTGTTTCTGGCCAGTAAATACGCCGGAGCCGAAATCCTTCGCGTTATCAATGATCTTCTGCATCCACTCACGTTTCAGCGTTACATTGCCGTCTGCGTCAATACTTAAGATATCCTGATCGTACTCATAATCCGGAGTTACGCTTGTGCCGAACTCGTTTGTGAAATGTGCGGTCAGCTTGAACGGATCTGTGGTCTGGTCACCGGTCCAGTTGTTCTTCTTGTCGTTGGTGAAGGAATTGTCCGTGTAAACGACATTGAAGGTCTTCTCGTGCTGGTCGATGTAAGCCATATCGTAACGGAAATCGATCGTTACCTTATAGCTGTCTTCCACCCTGCTCTTGCCAGCTTCCTGCTTGTAGCAGGTAACCATACCGGTCTTCTGGCCCTTGGTCTTATTCGCTGCGATCAGGTCTTCCCATGTACCCTTGATCGGTACCAGGTAACCATTCTCGTCGATCTTCGCAAAGTTTGCGATCTCGCCGGTCAGCTCATAAGTACCCTGGTTTGCGGCAACACCATTCTCGGAGTAATAGGTATTACCAAGTTTTACGATACCGTAGGACCACTTCTTGGTCGCTTCCACGTTCTCGCTCTTGCTTCCCTGGGTAACAACTACCTTCAGGTTGATATCGCGGTCGTTTACGGTACCCTTTGATACATCGTAAGTTTCCGCCGGAGTATCTACATCATAATGGTCCGGAGTCTCCTCAAAGCCTGCCGGTAATGCTCTTAACTGCTCTGCGGTCATATCAAGACCGTCATAGCGGTAATTTACTGTAACCGGAATCTCCAGTCTGGAATCAGCATTTGCGGATTCAACCACGATCTTAAACTGCTTGGTTCCCTTATTATCTGTGCCACGGCTGTTGCGGATGGTGGAGAACCACTGAGAATCGGTATTTACAGTCAGGTATGCAAATGTCTGTTTGTTATCCGGGTCATACTGCGGAGTAGATTCCCATTTAATAGCAGAACCCGCATTTACCACATTGCCATTTTCATCCTGAATGGATACGCTCGGAGCTGCGTCAACACCACTTAACGCTGCAGAGAATTCCTGCTTATCGATACCGGTCCAGGTACTCTTTTCCACAACAGAAGTACCGTCAACCGTCTTGGCTACGTTCTTGGTCTCTACAATATCAAAGGTCATACCTTCCTGCTGTTCAGAGAATGCAGTGGAAGCCTTGAATGTGATATTGATATCTCTGTAATCATAAACGCTGTGATCCTTCTTAGAGGTGGCGTATACACGGACTGTTACGGTACGGCCGTTCAGTTTGTTTGCTGCGATCAGGCTCTGAACCCACGGGGAATATCCGTCAGCGTTTACATCTGTGCTGTCGTCAAAACCTCTTACCGTGATCTGGCCGGTTTCCTGGTCGATGCGGAGTACGTCGTTCACATCTAAGGAATCACCTGCGTTTACCCTGCCGATGCTCCAGATAACGCCGTTTTCATACGGCTGGTAGTTACTGTTGGAACTGTCATATTCCTCACCATAGCTGGTTACGGTTGCGCTCAGCTTTTCGCCGATGCCGTCCGTTAAGTACTCCTGTTTTCCGCCTGCGTAAGAGATGGTTCTCTTCGTGATCTCGGAGTTGCGGTCACCCTTGAAGGTATAGAAGATGTTATAGTCCTGGATCTTGGACTTGTCATTGATCTTCACCTCAGTCGGCATGATCTCGGTTCTGTCTTCAGTCTGGAAGTTTACGGTTACCAGGCAGGTGTCGGTTACAGTGTTTTTAGAAGCATCCTTTGCGGTTACCTTCACTAACATCTGGTACTGATGTGCATCGCCCGGGTTCTTGATCATTCTTGCGGTATACTTCGCATCCTCATCACCGGCCCATGCTGCGATGGTTACGTTACCGTCCGCGCTCTTCTCAGAGATGCCCTTTAAGTTTACGTAAGCATTCTTATAGCTGTTCGCACTGGTGCTGACATTTAATGTACCGTCATCAACATTGCCGATCGCATTTTCAACGACCTGGCCCTTGATGGCAGCAAAGTCTTCTTCCAGTCCGGTCTTTGTGATGTACCAGCTGACATCATCCTTACTGAAGTAATCCGGGTTAAAGGTAGCGATCAGGTCAGAAACACTGCCGTCTGCCGCATCGGATTCTCCGTTTACCGTATACTTCACTTCCGGATTCTTACGGTCACCGGATAATGTACGGACTACGTTGTAGGTGATGTTATTGTGATTTAATGCCACGCCCTGTACGGCAACCTGGGTCTGATCCACGATGTTGAACTTAAAGGTTGCATCCAGAGTACCCATCGGAGGATTTGCCTGATCATTCGCATCCTCTACCTGTGCGGTTGCGGTTACAACGGAATGATACCAGTACGGGGAAGCCGTTGTGATGCTGTTCTTATAACCGTCCTGGATCTGCTTTGCGGCCAGCAGATTTGCCTGTTTTGCGATCGCGGACGTAGCTGCATCCGTCAGGTTTAACATGAAATATGCGGCCGGAGCTGCGGTATTTCCGTTTCCTGCGACAAGATTGTAAATCAGGCCGTTTCCGCCATCGGTGGATACGGTGCTGTTATTTGAGAATGCCCAGTTAAGGTTAAACGTCTTATTCTCCGCACCGTTTGTAGCGCTGGTCATCCAGAACTTGGCAGCTTCATTGACAATCAGCTTGCCATCCTGGGTCTGGGATGCGATCAGGATGTTCTCCCATTTGTTGCCCTTACCATCTGTGATGATCTTGGCTGTTCCAGAAGAAACGTCCGGGTCTGCGTCATATGCAGTTGCGCGCCATTCGATCGTCGGCTGTTCCCTGGTACCTGTACGGATCTGGGTGATATCGAATACCACGCGGTTCGGGAGGATCTCCACGGACTCGCTGCTCTTCTTATATACGGCACCAATCGTCGTGTCGGCTCCTGGCATGCTGAAGTGATAGCCGCCGGATTTATTGATGCCCGCCTTGCTGACTGCCTCTTCCTCCAGGAATCCGTTGATGTTCTTGTGGGAATACCACGGGTTCTGTTCCACTGCGTCGTTCAGCTTATAGAATCCGACTGTATCTCCTGCTGCATTGGTCTCCTTCTTGTCATCAAAGGTCACGTAAACAACATCGCCTTCTGCGAATGCGACCTGATGTGTAGAAGTAGCCGGCTTACGATAATTGTTGCCGAGCACATACGCGGTCATTTCGGATGCCAGCTTGCCATCTACGATCGGGTTATCGGTAGTTAACAGATATCCACGGATCGGGTTACCTGAACTGTCACAGGTGTAGTGGTTGATGGTTGCGAGGTTCGGGTCCATTGCGGAGTTACTGCCCGCAGCTCTTGTGGTTGCCTGGATTCCGTTTTCAAGCAGCTCATAGAAATAGTCGCCATCCGCACTATCCTGGTCAACATTTCCGGAAACCAGGGTGTATCCCTTGTCTCCTGCATGCCAATATCCGATGTATGCGTCGGTTCCGTATGTTCCGCTTACTGATGCCGGTTTTCCGCCAAGAACACCCTTGTCTGCTTTGCCCTTGGTATCAGCAAACAGGTATGCCACTTCACCATACTCACCATAAGTGAAGGTTGTATTGCGGATCGCACTTCCGATGAAGCATGCGGAGTAGTTATATCCGCCGGTCGGTGCGATGACATCGCCGGAGAAACGGCCAACACGGACTTTACCGCCGTTGTAACCGCCAACCAGTCCACCGACTGAGTAAGACTCATTGGATCCTACCTGTCCGGATTCTACCTGGGAGTTGATCACGTTGGCATTTTTAATGACACCTGCGATACCGCCGACGAATGCGCTGTTACCATAGATATGGTTTCCAGAGCCGGCGTTTGTATCCACGACTGTATCCAGGATGGAGGCATTCGCTGCGTAACCTACGATACCGCCAACTGCGGAGTGTCCTTCGCAGTATCCGTTCGGGGCAAGGTTGCTGGTCCATACAGCGATCTCATCTGCACGGCAGTCTTCGATTACGGTGCCTCTGTTGGTGTCGGATGTGTCGGAACTATGGGCGTATCCTACGATACCGCCAGTGTAACCATAAGCGTTTGTCACATATCCGCTGACATAGCAGTCCTTGATGTCTGCGTCGATTGCCTCACCGGCGATCAGTCCGACATAGCTTCCGCCTTCCCTGCCGATAGAAACGGTATTCCCGTTTGTCTGGATATGCAGACCGGTTACGGTTGCACCTGCACCCAGCTTTGCGAAGAAGCCGTAGTGCTGCTGCATGGTCACCTTGGAGATCATGTCCGCGCTGACACCGATAGCCGCATTTGCTCTTGTACCAAAATTCTCGATAACAACCTTGTCATCGCAGGCTAAATGTGCGCGGAATGCATTCGGGGTGCCGCCTTCATTTAAAGCGCCGCCAACTGGTAACCAGCATCCATTTAAGTCATACGTACCGTTCTTGATACGGTAGTAGACATCGTCATTATTGTAAGTGTCCTTGTTCTGCGCGATCATAGCCGCGAACTGGCGCAGGTCCTCCACGCTGTCGATGGTATACGGGTTCTCTTTTGTACCGTTGCCATCGCTGTATACGTTACCGTTCGCACCATAATTTTCCGGCCACAGGGAACCGATGATGCTTAACGGCATTACCATCATGGCTTCTGCCGCCATTGTCAGAAAACCGTATGCGGTTTCAAAATCCACATGGCAGATCCAGTCTAACAGCACATCGTAATGATAGCCTGTGATCTCGCCCTCTTCATTGCGGATCACGCAGTTTGTCTCAAACCAGGTATTAAACTCCTCAGAAACATCGGACTGATCCTCGTTCCATAAGGATAATGCATAGGAAGCAAGCTGCTCTTCTGTTGCCCCTTCTGTATCTTCCTTTTTAATGCTTGCATGCCATGCTTTCACGTCCTGTTCGTTTGCGGACATGAACCAGCTCCAGAACTCTGCAGTACCAAATTCCGGATAGCTGTCGAGCGGATGCAGTTCCGCATCTTTTAAGAAGAATTCCTGGATGAAATCATAGGCATTCTCATAGCCTGCTTTTACCATCCAGCTTAAGATCGCATCCATGTCATACAGCCATTCGCCGTCCACCATCTCGGCAGCATCCTCATACAGCCATGCCCAGAATGCGTCTGTTCCGAACGCCGGCACTTCTGCCTCGGATTCGGACGGGGTTGCTTCGGAATCGGTTGCCTTGCTCTCGCTTTTTGCAACGACTGCTGCTGCATACCACGCCTCAACTTCTTCATCGGATGCCTCGGACAGCCACTTCACGAAATCTTCGGATCCGAATTCCGGATACTCCCCGAAATCCTTTCCGGATAACGTGATGTCATCCAGCGTCTGGTCCGGAATTTCTTCCTTCGTTTTGGATGCGTTGGATGCATTGATGTCATTGTTTAAGTCGCCGTCTTCCGGGTTGCCGTCTTCATCCACTTTCAGCTCATCATCCGTTTTGTCATCGGCTTCTGATTTGGTCGCCTTCTTGGCGACTTCATCCTCGACATCCTCATCGGGTTCCTGATTCACGTCTGCAGATTTCTTATCGGATTCATCCGAGGATCCGTCAAGATCTGCATCCTGGTCCAGTTCATCCGCCAAGGCGGTCATAGCCGGAGCGATGCTCGGGAGCACGGTTGAAACAGATACGACCGCTACGGTACATCTTTTCATCAGTGATCTCTGATTCTTTCTCACTTTTTGTTCTCCTTTCTTTTTCTTACATTTCCCGGTCATCCCGGGGGATTACCGCCCTTCGCATACTGCGATCACGGGCTTGTCCTCAGTATGTTACATCTTTTTAAAAATTGTGACGTTTCTGCGTCCGGGTTTTCCGGCTATCCTGTTTTCTTAATTTTTCTTGCGATTTTCGCTATTTTCTTTTGGTTATCTGTATTTTTCACTATCTGTATCTTTTTTTCAGCCCATTTTTTCGCATTTATGGGAAAAAGATGACCAAAAAGTGTTATCCGCAAAAAATCACACCTTTTCGGCACCCATAGTCTGGTCCAAAAAGTGTTATCCGCAAAAAATGGAGCCGCAAATGCAGCCCCATTTCGTGTAAATTCCAGTTAATGGTCCTGATATACGCTGTACATCGGGCGGATGCCGACGCTGCATGCCTGCTTGACGGCCATCCGGTCCGTGCCGGCGCCGATGCGCCGTACCACGTAGGTGCCTTCGCGCTCCACATAGGTCGTCTGCTTCTGGCATCCAGCCCAGTCTGCGTTATGGTCGGAATACTCATATCCAGTCTCGGTACCGGAGAGCGGGTAGCGGGTCACGCTCTCCTGTTCCGTGATTCCTTCCGGATTCGACTTCTGGCGGATCTGATAAATACCTGCATCCGGAACGACGGTCAGTCCGTCTGCGCATGCATTCCATGTTGCGCCCTGGTCTGCCGACCATTCCATATCAGCGCTTGTGATCGTCAGCGCATGGACTGCCGCGCCGGTCTTTATCGTCTGTGACTGTGCCCGGTTACGCAGCAGGCACGCGGATGAGACACCAACTGCTGTCTGCCCGTCCGAGCATGCGGCCCAGGTCGCACCGCCGTCTGCGGAATATTCCATGGATGCGTCTGTTCCGGTCAGCACGTACATGCCGCCAGACAGTACCGGCTGTTTGGAAGTTCCGGCTGTTTTGGACCTGGTCAGATAGTATCCGCTTCCCGGTACGGTGGTGCGTCCGTCTGTGCAGTCCTTCCATGTATTCCCGTTATCGGTGGAGTATTCCATGGACACTGTGGTATCCGGGATCGCATATTCTTCCGCCACGCTGTGCGGTTCGATGTTGCCATTTTGCAGGTTAACCACGTAAACCTGGTCATCCGTACCGTATACCGGTGTTCTTAACCAGTAGGAAGCCGCGTAATGTCCGTCATAGACGGCATCCACGTTATCCGTATCGCTCCGGTTAAACTTCCAGAGGTAATTCTTCATATCCAGTGCTTCTTCCACAGACGGGATGTAGAGCTTTGACTCCAGATACTGTGCACGGTCGCGTTTGTGTTTCTTTAAATCCCGGTCGTCCAGGTTCTCGAAAGCGCCGGCCGCTGTGGAACCGGAATACTCATTCGCGATACCGATATCCATCGTGACGAGGTTTCCGGTACCGGTGTCTACATTGCTTAAGTAACCGTGGATGTCGGAATAGCGGTAATTGTTCGTCGTTCCGAAGAATCTGGTATCCCGCTTGGAATCATCCTCGTTATACTGAAGCCCCGTATAGGAAGGCAGTACGGTGTCACATAAGAATAATGCCATCGTCTTATCCAGGTTGGAATTATCCTTATAGTTGTCGTTGACGCAGCGGAACAGGTACGTCTCGCCGTCGATCGTGCGGGACTGGATGTCCCCAACCTTCCAGTGGCCACTTACCACGCCTTCACTCACGCCGCCAGCATCCATGAAAATGATCGGGCGTACCATTTTTGTTCCAGCTTCTTCCGGTGTCACGCGGTTTCCGTCGCTCATCTGTACAAGACCGTCGAGGTCCTCGCCCTGCTCTTCCTTTAAGATAGTTAAGCTGTCTGGGAAGTGGTAGGTATTTTCCGCCTGCGCTTTATAGCGGTCATATTCTTCCTTCGTCAAAAGACCGACGTTTGTAAGTCCTGCGTCCACAAGTACCCTGCGGTTACTGAGTCCGTCCATGAATGCGTCTTCTAAGAAGGTCCGCAGGTCGCTGGACTGGTAGACTGCGTGTCCGGTGCTGCTGTATCCGCCGTATTTGGATGCTTCAAACCCGTCCTCGCAAAGCAGGAGCTTTTTACCGGTACCTTTGTAGTCCGTGTCGACGCAGATGAAGTTTAATTTCATGGCCGGCAGCCCGCATGTGCCCGGGTCCCAGTCCACTGTGATTTCATCCCCGATGTTCATCTTCATCGCCGCGCCGCAGTTGTCGCACATACCGTCATGGTTTTTATCCTCATGTCCCAGTGCCTGGTAATAGGTGGTTTCCGAATAGCCGCATTTGCTGCAGGTCTTAACGACCATGCCTGTTACTTCGCAGCCGGCGGATACCGTCTTGGTCACTTCCATGTTGTGGGTACAGGTTTCCTCATGCCATACCCGGTTGAAGGATACCCTGGTGATGTAATAGGTTACCCCGTCTTCCACGAACTGATCCACCAGCTCCGTCGTGTAGTTGGCAATGTCATAACGCGATACGATGGAGCTGACCTCCGCCGTTGCCGCGTTGTAATCACGCCCGATCACATAATAGCTGTGTTTTTTCGCGTCAACCGTGTACACGGCCATTTCCGTTAAGATCCGCTGCGCATCTTCCGGTTTGTCAGCGTAAAAATTCTCAAACTGGTTCTCAAAGGTTTTGTGGTAGGTGATCTCGAACTGGTTCGTGCTTAACATCCAGGTCGTCAGCTGTTTTGGTCCCTGCTCATCGGCGCTCCAGATGTTGCCCTCCGCATCACGGAAGGTGTCCGGATAATGCACCGGAAGATATCCGTGCGCCTCCGCTCCGTCAAATGCCATGTCCCCGGCTACCGGCGGCAGGATGTCCGTCCCGTTCCCGTCCGTGAAGCGGATCAGGAATTCCTGTTTGTGTTTGTTCATGGACTGGTTATTGTCGATCGCTTCCACGTAAAAAACAACCTGTTTGTTGTCTTCGTCCAGGGTGAAGCTCTTTTCCGTATCATCTGGGAGTGTATATCCCGGGATGGCGATCCCCTGGATGCTTACTGTCTCCCCTTTTGTGGCTACTCCGGTATAGATTCCAACATCGTTCCAGGAATCCTCCTCCCGGTAGATGATCGTGTAACGGCACGGTTCTGTGCGCCGGATCTCATCAAAGCTTGCCTGTGCTTCCTTCTCCCATTTTTCTAAGAGATTGACGGAAGCATCACCCTTGCGGTAACGGATGTTGTACTGGCGGTATACTGTTCCACCCACGTATTCGATGTACGGGGAAGCAGTGACTGCGCGGTAGGTACTGCCATCCGCGCCTTCGATCACGTCTGGATAGTCGAAATAAAGAACATCTCCCTTCCTTGTAAAACCAGTCCGCCATGGCAACAGCAGGTTTCCGGTCTCGTCCGTAAAGGTCACGAGCCATTCCGCACCGTCGTATTTTCCGGTATGCGGGTTGCGCTCCGGAGCGTTTCCGCTGACGCGGTACATCATGACGGTCGCGTAATTGTCATCCGTGTTCTCGCTGACTACAAAGTAGTTGTCGGAATCTTCCTTGAACGCGTACTGGCGGAAGGTGTTACGCAGGTAGATCTTCGCCCCCGGGTAAGCCTTGCCGGTCTTGATATCGAGTACACTTCCGGTATCATCCGCCTGCAGCCGGATCGAATAATTCACCTCCGTTTTCTCATCCGTAAACTCCGCTGTTTTATAGAAGTACACATAAAACTCGCAGACTTCCTGCTGGCCGCTTATGGTAAAGGTCATGGAGTCGCTCGCCGCGATCGCTTCATACGTTCCGTCCGGTAAGTTAACCTTTTTTAAGAAGGTACCCGTCACCTGGGACCCGATCACGCCGATGCCTACTTTATCATCAAAGATGCGCTTTGTACGGTCCTGATAGGAAACATAGTGAATCACATACGGGCGCAGTTCCTCGATGTCCACCTGTTCCTGTTTTTTCTTTAAATAAATGTTGCAGAAGTTGTTGGCCTTGTTGGAGGAAATGCGCACCTGGGCCGGGATGTCACTTAACAACTCATATCCCTCCCACGCAAAATCGTCCGCCGTCAGCGTAACGTCAGCCATGCGCCCGCCGCGTCCTTCCATGGTCTTTGTAAATAAGACATCCCCGGTCTCGATATCCGTCGCACGGAACTCGTACTGGAAGATCTTATACGGGATATATAATACCTGGAAGTGGTTATTGGTCTCGCTGAGCAGGAAGGCATATTCCTTTTTGGTATCCATGTCATAGCCGTAGATCTCGTAATGTGGGCGGATCGTTGAGCCGGATTTTGCGGAATCCGTAAAGGTCTTGATGATATTCCCAGCCGCATCCACGCAGTCGATGGTGTAATCCACGTAACCTTCCGGCTTTACATACTGCTTGTCGATGCACCAGGCCGTGAAGGTATTAACTCCGTGTCCCGTGCCCGCCGTGATCACGAACGGGTCATGGTCTGCCAGGACATATCCGGACGGTGCCTGGATGGCAGTCAGGACGGAATCCGCATAAGCGCTTCCGGTCTGTGTCATCAAAAGGGCTCCGGTATCACGGTCACAGTAACGGATCATGTAGTTGTATTTGGTCGGTGCCTGGTCATCTGTATCGCCTTCATCCGCCTCGGATACGGTCGCTGTTTCCTCTTCGGATATCACAGCCGGGATATCCTCCCCCGTCTGTTCCTCGCAGAGGACCGTCAAGCTCTGCCCGTCCTCTTCCAGTTCAAACCCGGATGTGAGGTCTACGACTTCATAGCCATCTAATAACAGCTCCGGGACTTCGATGTAGGTCCCGGCTTTCGCGCTTCCTTCTTCGGAGCCGACCGTTTCCCCGTCTTTCGTCTGGAAATCGATCCGGTAATCCAGGGTCTCTTCCTCCGTCTCCTGATCTACCGTTACGCTGCCGGATGCTTTTTTTGCTATCCGGCGTGCGGCCGAGGCAAGCGTCTGCGGCTCGTCCCCGCTCTCATCCCGGGTTTCTTCCTGATCTTTTTTCAATTCCTCTTCCGTGTCATCTTCCGGATCCGGGGCTCTCAGTTTTTCATATTTGATGGCAAACACGCTTCCGTCATTGAGCAGGGTTGCTTCGTGGGACTGGTGCTCGATCTCCCGTTCCCCGTCGAATGCCTGTTCCAGAATCGTGATCCTGTCGCCGCGCAGGGCTATCCCGGTGGTCTCCTTTAAGACCGTGCCGTCCATGTCCGCATAGCGGATCGTGTAGGAAAGGGGGTTTTCCGATTCTGCTTTTGTCCGGTACATGATGGTAAACGCGGATACGCCTGGCTTTAATGTGCCGGTATGCGCCTGTCCGTCCGCCTCTTCGTAACCATCAAAGGTACCCGCCGGGATCGTAATCTCCTCGCCGGATGTGCCGAGGTGTTCTTCTTTCTTCAAGACGGTTCCATCCGTCGCAATATGGTAGATGGTATAGAGGCTTTTCTCCCCTGCTTCGTCCTTTTTCCCTAAGACCTTTTCTTCCTGGTCATCCTTGGTGTAAAAGATGTGGAAGATCTGTTCGTCTGTTTCTAAGGTTCCGGTCGCAGGCTGCCCGTCTACCCGGGTGTATCCGTCAAACGCTTCTGCTGCCAGGGCAATAGCATCCCCTTTATCTGCTTTCCCTGTTGTTTCCTTTAAAACTTCATTGTCCGGTCCGACAGCCCGGATCGTGTAGGCCATATTTCCCTTTGTTTCCGGCTCTTTTTCCACCGGTGCCTGGTCTATTTTCCGGTCCGGTTCCAGAATGACGGTAAAATCATTGGATCCGGCATCCCCGATCGTCCAGGATGTTTCCTGTCCGCCGGCAATATGGTAATCCGGGTATTTCTGTGCTAAGATATCTGCCTCCAGTTCGCACTTTTCACCCTTTTTTCCGTAGGAAGCGTAACCGCCAAGGCTCTTTCCGTCTGCCGTAACAAAGGAGACTGTATACCCCGTCAGGCGGTCCCCGGTCGGCAGCGTTTCGGACAGGACACCGTTCTTTTGATAGACGATCTGGAAGACTGCGTGATCACTTACCAGGTGGAACATTGGTTCTTCGCCCCGCACTGCGGTATAGCCGTCAAACGTCTTGACCTCCGGGGAAAATACGGAATCTTTCGTAGCTTGCCCCTCATAAGAAGCCAAGATGTCCCCTCCATCTGTGACATAACGGACCGTATAATGATACGTCTCTTCTTTCGCGCTTATACTGTTGCTCTTTCTGCTTTTGGAAGAACCGCTGGAACCGCTTCCACCGCTGGCCCTGGTATTGGTTGCTGCCAGCTTGGCTTTTGTGATGTATCCACGTCCGGAAATATAGACCGGTTTTCCGTTTTCCGTCCACCGGCCGTCCGCATTGACGGTAAATCCGTCCGCCGTAGTGCAGGACGCCGCCATTTTTCCGTCTTCGCCAAAATAATAGCAGTATCCGTCGATCCAGGCCCAGGTCTTTTCCAGTGCAGCCCCGTAATATCCCGTGTGCTCATTGACCAAAAAGTACCAGATGCCGTCCATCAGCTTCCAGCCCGTGTCCATGACCCCGTCCGCGTCCAGATGGTACAGGCGGTGGTCGTTCGGGTCCCTGAGCCATGTACTCTTTTTATACTGGCCATCACCGTCTTTATATCTCCATTTTCCCTGGTCTACTTCCCAGGCCGGCTGGGTAGCTGCAAATACCGGCATGACCATCTGCGCTGCGGCCAAGAAGACCGCAGTGCCCTTTGATATGTTATGATGTGTTCGTTTCACAACGCATTGCAGGCGAAGCTTCCTTTGGCTTCCCCGCTCCTCCTTTCTGTCCGCTTCCGGTTAGCTGTTTAGATGGCTGTCCGGGGTGTTAAATAACTGCATGAACGCATCCGTGGCTGCGATCTCTGCGTATTCACTCGTGACGCCGCATTCGTCCAGGATCATCTGCGCAGCCTTCACCGCGTTGGCATATAATGCCTTCTTGTTGTCCTGGCCACTCACATTCTTGATGTTTAAGATCGTGGCGGTAACGATGGCGTTTAACAGCTGGTCCGCCTGGGTGTATCCGATGACGCTGCAGCTGCAGTTATATTTTTCCCGGAAATCTCCACTATTTCCTGCGCGGTATGCTCCGGCCAGACTTTCCGTGATCAGGATGGCCCGGTCACAGTCGCGGACGTTGCGTTTTACTCTCGTCCCTTCCTTGTCTGCCAGCTGATCAACGGTAAGCCGCAACTGGCGCGTTAAGGGTGTCCCGATCGGCTCTAAGTCCTCTGTCTCCTCTAAAGGTTTGGACTCTCCCTTTTCTGCCACTTCTTCTTTTTCTGATCTTTCCTCTTTTACGGTCTCTTCTGCTTTTGCGTCCGTTTCTTCTGTTGCAGCTTCTTCCGCTTCCACGGTTACCGAAGTCACCTCTTCTTTCAGTTCTCCTGTTTCAATTTCTTTCTCCTGTTTCTTTTTAAAAAACATCATCCCACAGCTCCTTTCTGCGCATGCATACTTTTCTCTCAGTATGTGCGATGTTTTTGTTTTTTGTCTTTTATAAAAAAATGCCCGTCCGGGGATTCCGGGCAGGTATTTTGTGGTTATATATGTCATTCATTGCCATCCGGCCACCCGGATGGCATCGTCTACGAATGTGACCGGGCAGCGGTATTTGCGCTGGTAAATGTCATACAGCCGGACTTCCCGCAAAAACGGGATCGCGCGGCTTCCTGACATCATCTGTCTGGCCGCCTCCTCCGTCCGGCATCCTCCGTACGTCTGCAGGGCGTAGATCAGGCAGTAGCAGGCATTTGGGTTGGACTTCCTTTTCCCGCCGCTTAAAAATGCCCGCGGAAAGGAGGTTAACTGGCCGGACAATACGGTCTGGTATATACGGATGACGGATGTCCGGTGGTCGATCTGACTAAACAGTTCCGGATACATCAGCTGGTATAAATACAGCGTGCGCTCGCACGGCGAATAATAATTCGGAAGGCGGAGCCGACGGATCAGAAGATCCACGTACATCTTCTCCCAGACCTCTTTTGTAAAATTTACAACTGCTTCTTCCGGAGTCCAGTGAAGATAGTACTCGCAGGCCCGCCTGCAAATCAGGCCAATACCGCGGTCAGATAAGTCCTGATCACTGATCTGTGTGAATATCCGCGGATTCTGGCTCGCGTAAGCGAGATCCTGAAAATAATACAAAGATGGGATGGAAAGCATTCAGATCCTCCTTATTTTAAAGTTTATTTATAGTGTGTAGCATCTTTGTTTATTTTATTTTTTTTGCGGATAACACTTTTTGGTCGTTTTCCGCACTTTTTTGCTCATAGCAAGTCGGAAAACGTTTCATCCAGGAAGCATGTTCCGGATGATTGTGATTAGGATTGCCCTTGATTCCGGATGTAATACCGCAAGGACACCTAAAAATGCCAGTCCCATATACAGTACGTAACCCGTGCCGTACAGGGCGCTTTTTACGTAAGACTTCAGGCTGCGTTCCTTTAACCGGTAAGCCTGGTTTTTGATCCCGGTCTCTTTTCTTAACCGCGCCTGTTCGTTTTCGTCTTTCTTTTCCTGTTCTAGTTTCCGAACCAGAACATCCTTATATTTTCCCATAGGCATCGCCTCCTATCAGCTTTCGTCTGCGGAATCCCCGCGGATGATCATGACAACATTATCCATCAGTTCCTGGAAGAACTCCCTAACCTTATAATCCTCACCGTTATAAAACGGGTCTGGGATGTAGGGCATAAAGGAAGTTTCCCCGCCGCGGTTTCCCATCATCTCGCGGATTGCGTCATAATCGGCTGGGTCCGTAAAATTAAAGACTACGGCGGCGTCTTCCATCATAGGATCACGGAGTGCGTCTTCCGCCTTAAAGATTTCGTTCGGCTTATTGCCGCATACCAGGATCCCGCAGTCCCCTCCAGCAAACTGCTCCGGACGGAACCCTGCATCTGTTATGTTCCCGTAATCACAGATCAGGAAATCATACGGGTCGTCCTGGTTGTTTAAGAGTGCGTCTAAGCGTTCCCCCGCGTACAGGGACAACCCTGCGTAATCCGTACAGCCTTTGGACCGGTTTAAAACGGCCCCCTCATAGATTTTACTGACACCCCAGAGATAATCCTGTCTGGACATCTCTACGTAACACGCCTTGTATCCATATTTTGTGCAGAACCGCACCATCTGGAGTGCCAGTGTCGTTGTGCCGATCCTTGGCATGGATCCTGCAATGTGAATCGTGTTGTTCATGCGTTTTCGGGGCGGCCCGCCATCCGTGTCCGTCCCTTCCCTCCTTCTTGATTTTCTATCCGATCGCCGCGGTCAGTTTATCCAACAGCCCGCAGCAACGCAGTGCTCCCCGTCCGTGGGTGGTGTGGTAATCCATGGACGGCTTTGTGGCGATTAATAGCACATCCTTCTTTGCCCTAGTAAATGCCGTGTTTAACAGTTCCCCGGTTGCCATCCGGTATGCGTAGGACGGCAGGATGACAATGCACCGGTCGTTTTCCGTTCCCTGCGCGCGGTGCACGGTGATGGCATACGCGAGGGCTACATCTGTAGCGTCCGCCAGTTCCATGGTGACTGACCGGTCTTTAAAAGCGACCGTCAGGTATCCTTCCCGGATCGCGGCAACTGTCCCCGTCTCGCCATTAAAGTACTCCAGGTTGTAATTATTATGCGTCATGATCACCGGATCCCCTACATAAAAGCGGACACCGTTGATCGATGCGGAGATATCGCTTTTCCGGTACCGCTCCTGCATGCACTGGTTGATCCTTGCGACTCCTGCCGGCCCGCCGATGACCGGGCTTAAAATCAGAGGCATGACTGGAAGCTTTGCGCAGGTTCGGACCGCCATGTCTGCCATCTCTTCATCCTCCGCCTGGACGATCTTAAAGTCCGTGCCTTCCCTTAAGGCATCGCCTTCCAGGGAGCCCCTCGCGTTCACGGCGATCATGGACCCCTCCTTCTGGCGCATCAGCATGGTCAGCCTACAGACCGGTATTGCTCCGGAAGCGATCAGGTCGCGGAATACTTGCCCGGCACCCACGCTCGGAAGCTGATCCGGATCTCCTGTCAGTATGACGAAGGTACCGCTTTTTATGGAACTGAAGAACCTGGCACAGAGGTCCGTGTCGCACATGCTCATCTCATCCGCGATGATGAACTGGTATTCTAATGGCTCCGTGCTGCGCACGGCATGGTCATATGGCGTGATATGCACGGCACGGTGTATGGTAACACCCGCGCGTCCGCTGACTTCCGCCATTCTCGATGCGGCGCGTCCGGTCGGAGCACAGAGCAGGATCTTTGCGTCTGGCTCCCGCATGGTGATATAGCGGATTAGCCCGTTTAGCAAGGTCGTTTTCCCGGTCCCCGGGAATCCGGTGATGGATATGATGCCGCCGGATGCAAGTATCGGGAATGCCAGCGCCTGCTCCTCATTGTACTTTACTCCCGTAGCCGCTTCGATCCGGGCATATTCTTCATCCGTCAGGGGTATCAGTTTTCTTGCAGAATGCTTTAGCCGTAACACATCCCCACAGATACTGTCTTCTGCCTTGTCATTCTTTGCGGAAGCGATATATACGGATTCCCCGCTCCGCGTAACCCGGAATCTCCGGTCACTGTATGCATGCAGGGAAAACAAGTCCTGCGGCACAACCGTTCCTCCGTCCCAGACGGATGCCCGTTCGCACTCTTTTAAAATGCGGTCCAGTTCGCACCGTGTGTTCCCCTTTTTCGATTCTTTTGATACTGCTGCATACAGTATGGCGCGGATACGTCTTGGTGACCACGGATCTTCCTCGCCTGCCTTCGCGATGCGGTCACACAGTTTGAAGTCCGCGCATCTTGCATAAAGCAGCTGGTATGGATCTTTAAGAACCCATTCCTTTACAGACGCTCCATGCAGTTTTAACAGCGTCGTGGCAGAGGAATACGTAAGTCCCGTGGCCGTCAGCCATCCGAATTCATCACTGTGGTCCGCCTGGGTCTTTAAAAATCCGGTCAGGGCGGCAGTCTTTGACGGACCAAGACCTGGTACGGACCGCAATTTTTTAGCAATATCCGGCATCTTTAAATATTCCGGGACGTTGATTCCGCATACGTCGATGATCTTATCTGCTGTTTTCCTGGAGATGCCGTCCGCCCCGCACAGGACCTTCGATGCTTCTTCCCTCGTTTCTAGCAGCAGGTACGTGCTCTTAAATACGGTACAGCCATCCGGGTCCTTTGCCAGATCCTCAAAACAGAGCTTCGCGCCGATTTTTGGTCGTAAAAGAAATCCGCGCATGCGGACCCTGGAGCCGTCATCCATGTCGACAGCCAGAAATTCACTGATTCCGGATGTGTTTGTAAAATAGATTGTTTCAACCAGGCCACGCATACTTCCTGCCTCCTTAAATTGCATTCTCCTTCCAATATGTCGGATCTTTTCTACGCGTTTTTTTGCGGATAGCATTTTTTGGTCAAAAACAGGTTAAAATCCCCCTGGTATTCGGTGATTCTGATTGTATTGCTGTTTTGCGAATGCACTCCCTCTGTTTTTTTTGCGGATAACACTTTTTGGTCAAAAAAAAGACAGGCAGGAAAATTTCCCGTCTGTCTTGTTTCTTATTTGCTGTTTTGTTTTTGCTCCCGGTCTGCCAAGGCGAATATCCTGATACCGCACATATTGTTATTCTTGAGGGACTTCCGCATCCACTGGAACAATCATACTGAAATGCTGAGGAGGTATATTTTCTCCCGGCAGTTCCCGTCCTCGCTTCTTCTTTCTGTTGATAAAATAGGTGTGTCGATGTTCGTGGGGTTGGTCCGGCATCACTCATCCGAATCATCTGCGTCCTCGAACTGGAAACTTGCATTCCGGTAATTGGACATTCTCCGGTTTTCGTCACGCAGCGTTTCATCGTTCTGCTCCCGCACAAAATCCCAGAGCGCCATATCTTTTAACTGGTCTTCGTAGTCTGGGATGGTCAGAACCTCATTGTTCTCGTTCCTCCTGCGGTCGCTCGGGGCACGCTCCGGATAAAGATCCGCCATCCGGTCGTCGTACTGCATCTGGCGGAGCACGATATTGATCTCATTTGCCAGTTTGTCTTTTGGCCGGCCATACTTCTCTGCCAGTTCTTCCAAGCTCATACCATCCACAATGCGTTCTATAATACATTGGCACAGGTCATCGTCGTTTTTGCAGATTCGGCGCATCACTGCCTGTATCTCCTTTACATTCTGGTTAGAGATGGCCTCTGATTCGGTACCGAGATGTCTTGGGTTGGAATCCGCGATCTGTTTCGCATCCGGATCGTTGATGTCGAGCTTGTTGATGTTTAAGTCCCTGGTCGCCAATACGGTTACGATCCTGCGGTACGGATCCCCCGTGATGAAATGATACCACGGGAGGGTTGCCTCGTAGCCCTCATTTTCGCACATTTTATCTATCTTCTCTAATTTTTTTTTCACGGTTGCCAGATGGGACTTAGTCTCATGCTTCATGCCGTTTACAAGATCAGACAGCTCATGATCGATGGGACGGTCGAAGTAAGTTGTCGGCATGGAGATATTCGGGTCATAACTTTTTAATCCCTTGATGATTCCCATCTTACCGGCCTGCTCCAGATCCTGCTCAAATGTCCTATCACTTTCATAGTAGGACCTATATTTCCGTTCGATTTTCGAGTGGACAAATCCGCTTAACTGCTGGATTGCACTGTCCAGAGCCTCTTTTTTCTCCTGTTCGCTGCCATATTTATATGCATGGACGATCCCGCACCATTCTTCTTTGATCTGTTCTTTCGATAGGTTTTTATAAAATTTATCGTTTTCGTTTAACAGGAGGCTGATGTCTGCTGCGCGTGTGGCATCATCGTCATTGGCCCTGTAATCATCTTCTTCATCCAGAAAGTCATCGTCCGGTTCATCTACCGGTTCTTCATCATGATAGCCATACGACGGATGTTCAGTCTCTTCTTCATAGGTGAACCCGAGTGTTTCCTGATTTCCGTCGCTGTAATCATCATCCCTGTCGCCCGTCAGGTATCCTGCGGTATCTTCAACGCCAAAATCATTTGAATGTTTTCTCATATTTTCCCCTTTTTCATATCCTTCCCGTACCCTTATGCGCGTTGCACACTCCGGGTGCCGGTCCTCATCTATCTGAATGCGTATACGCCGTTAATTGTTTCTTCCGTTCCTGTATCATCGGGATCAGGTCCATGTAATACTGCAGTTCCTCCTGTCCGATGCAGTCAGCGGTATCTGTCAGCCATCCGTTGATCAGTTCCGGGTACGCTAAACCCGTGCCATGGTCTTCCACGTACTGAATGAACCGCCTGAGTTTTCTGATGTCATGTTCCACGGATCCAGCCACCTTTCTATATTCTATCGCCATATAATGGCTTTTGCAACCGAAAAATCGAACATTTGTTCTTTTTAGGTTTTTTTCGTTAGATCCACGGTCGCAACCGTGCATTCCGGTTTCCATATCCGTCCCTGTTTTGCGTAAAACTGGCGAATCTCCGGATATGCCTGCACCAGTCTGACCGCGCTGATGCTCTTGACTGTTTTTACGGTATCCCCGGGTGCGACTGTGTACGGACAGCTGATACACAGGCTGATATGGCCGTACTCCATCCGTATCCGGATCACCTGGTACTGGTACCGGTCACAGATATCACCGATGATGCTTTTGATTCCTTCCGGCAGGTCTTTTGGCATTCCGGCCGGATCAAATGCCGCGTCCCATTCCAGCCGGTATCCGATCAGATAGTGGATCCCGTTTTTTGTATTGAAGGTGTCTGTCATCCCTGCTCCTCCAGCTGATATTTTTCCTGGATCCCGCGGCGCATCAGATCCATGCTCGTCACTGTTTTCCCCTCTTCGACGGAATAGATGCGCGCCAGATTGTCTAATTCATTCTTCCATGCGGACGGAATTGAAATGTTAACCTGAACGTTTGTCCCCTTTGTTCTTCCCATTCTATTGCCCTCTTCTCTCGTATGATGAGTATATTATACCGCTTCTCTATGTTTTATGCAATATCTTTTTTTCATATAAAACATATTCTGTCTATGCTGTATTTTGTGTAAAAAAAAAAGCGCACCCGGCATGGATGCGCTTTGCAGAATCATATTTTTCTTAGATCTGGTCGAGCTGGCGGATCTCATAATGGAACGTGCCGTCTTCCCACCGGCCTGTGATCTCGGATGTGATATTGGCGGCGGATACCAACAGGGAATTTTTCTCCTTCCCGGGTGCCTCAATTACGTAATTTTTGTCATTAACACGGGCAAATGCAGCGATCGGGACATTGTCCTGGCCGCGGTTAGTCCCGTAAAGCGGCACGATGAAGTATTCCGGCTTCCGGTTTTCTTTCGCGGAGCGGAACGGATCCAGCATGGCATCTTCCGCGATGTCCGGGTCGTTCTGCCGGATCACTTCGATCTTATTGTAAACGGACGCTGTTTTGTTGATCAGGGCTACCTCCGTCTCAAAACGTCCGTTCTGCCAGCTTCCGAATACGGTGAACTGTTTGCCATCCATCGTAATGGAGACGTATTTTATCTTCAGGTCACTTACTCTCTGTACGATCGTCCCGTACGGGGACTTCGCGTAAACAAAGATGGAAGTTGGCATGCGGTCCGGATACATTTCAATGACTTCTGTTGGCCAGATGTAAAAGACGTACGGATCGGATGCGGCGTTACCGAAGGTTTTCTTTAATTTGATGAGATGCGTATGGCATAAGGTAATGCCCGGTGTGTCATCAGAAAAATCGGATTCTTCCTGGGTATCATATAAGGTTGCCGGCTGTTTTGCGGCTTCCGGCACGGCCTGTTCTGTTGAAGGCTCCTGCGCGCTGTTTTTTGGCATGAAGCGTCCGAAGATTCCGCCGATGCCTCCCCTCTTTTTGCTGTGAGCCGGCTGCGGCACTTCCGTGTCCGGATTTTCCTCTGGCACCGACTCCGGTGCTGGTTCCTCAGTCACAGGCTCCGGTTCGCGCGCTGTGAAGTGATGCTTCTTTTCTTCCGGTACGGACGCAGTTTCTTCTTCCTGTACCTGATCTTCTGGTGTTTTGGCATCGTCCGCTTCCTCCGCTTCCGGTTCTTCATGGGCATTCGTGTCCGGTTCAAGTTCTGCGGTTTCAGCCGGTTCTGTCATGAGCACAGTCTCAGGCCCCTGTATTGGACTTTCTTCCGGCTCCTGTTCCGGTTCTGATGCAGTTTCCGAGTCCTGCTTTGATGTAGCTTCCGGCTCTAACCCTGCGGCTGGTGTTGGGTCGGTTTCTGGCTCCGGCGTTAATTCGGCTTCCGGTTCCTGCGGTTCATTCAAAGGCTCTGCTGGTGCTACGGGTTCCGGCTGTAACTTTGCAGCGCTTTCCGCGGTTGACTGCCCGGACTCTTCCTCATCCGGCTCTTTTTTCTGCACAGGGTTTTCTTCTTTGGCAAAGACTGCCTGTTCCGGTTCCGCCTGTTCGTTTTCTGCGCTTAGCCCTTCATCTGGTTTATCCGAGCCCGTGGTTTCGGTTTCAGTTCCGGAATCTTCCGGCGTTTCTTCCTGCGGCTCTTTTGCTGCGGGGGATATCGAATCTTCTGGCTCTAAACTCTCTGTTCCTTCCGCTTCCGCTATGGCATCAGTTTCTTCTGGTCTTATTGTTTCTTTCCGGTTTTCTGGCTGCTCCTGCGGCTCCGGTTCTGTTACCGGTCCCGCCATGCTTTTTTCTATTTCTTCCTTTTTATCCGGTTCTTCTGTCTGGACGTCTGGTTCCGGATCCTGTTTTGCCGGCTCTTTCTCCTGGGTTTTTGCCTGTTCCGGATTTTCAGACGCCGGCGCAGTTACCGTATCATTAGATATGCGTGCCTTCTGGGCTGTGGCAGCAGGTGCTGCCTGAACCTGGGCCTTTTGTTTTATGTCCTGTGCTTCGCGAAACACCGCCCCGATATCAACTGCGGGGCCCTCCGTTCTTACCGTCTGCGGTCTTATGAGCGCTGCCTGGACAGTCCCTGCAGCAGCATGCTGCGCTGTCTTTTTGGACCGCTGCGCTTCCCGTTCCAGCCGATCTTCCTGATCCATGCGTTCTTTTAATCCCTGGATCGCCTTTTCCACCGGTTCGAAATCAGCCTTCAGTACGCCTTTCACGCTTTTCGCTGCGCAAACATGCGTGGTCCCTTCTATCGTCAGGCTCAGGGCGATCCGCCCATTTTCTTCGCATTCCGCCGGCATCAGTCCCTTATTGACCAGATAGCAGAAAGCGTTTAAATGGATCCTGTTTGCGATCTGGTATTCCAGTTTGCACTCCGGTCTGCCGGACAGGTTCCGTTTCATTTCATAGGATGTTTTCATGATCTGGTACATCCTCTGTTCCGCGCTTAATGTCAATGTCATCATGTCTCTTTTCCTCCGATCTTATGATTCTGGTGCGTTGCCGAAAATGTCATCTTCCGCCATCTGCTGCACTTGATCCAGCAATCTGGCTTTTGCTTTCTCAACATCGTAATCTTTTACGTCGCCGCAGTCTTTTAAGTATTCCGTACTGTACGGGACAATCTCGACCACATAGTCCTTAGCCCTGAAAGTTGCCCCGCATGCCTCACACGTGAACTGCCGGTCATAGGTTCTGGACTGGAGCATGCCGTCCAAAAGCACCAGGCTACCCGCCCGGATCAGGTCATGATCCATGACTGCATTATCCCCGTAGGATTTGACGACCGGGAAGTCACAGTGGTTCTCCTCCGCGTCTTCCCTGACGCGGACCTTACGGTCAATTTTCAACTTGTAGCTGGAGATCCATGTGCCGCTTGTCTCATGCAGATGAGTGGACGGATCCGCGGTTGCGGTACCGACCGCCGTGATACGATTTGAGACCTCTTTCCATCTCCTTAAGTCGATCAGTCCCTTTTCCGGATCGTACCCGGATTTGATCTTATACACAAAGATCGGGTTAATGTAGGCAGTGTAACCCGGATAGGCCTGTACATGTCCGCAATACTCGCATCTGCAGTGTTTTGCATGGTTTTGCGTGATCAGCTGTCCACGGACTAAGACCATGTCGCCCTGATCCCACTTGAGCATTTCTTTCATGTCTTTTTCGACTCCGCTCATCACGCTTAATACATCCAGTTTCTGTCTCTGGTCATATGCGCCAAATTTTCGGATTCCCCTTAAGACAGTCAGTTTTGCGATCACCCGGAGAAGTTCTCCGTCCTCTGTCTGCTGCGCACGGTATGCCAGCGGTGCTTCGGCCAACTGCCCATATAATGTGACTTCGTCCCATCTTGCCATTGCTCTTATTCTTCGCCCGCACCGGTAAGTTCTGATGTCGTTGCAGACGGCATGCGCGTTTGCCATGCCGTATCTGGAGCGGACGTTCTCCTTCCCTGTAGATTTCTTGTATCAGCATGTCGCATCTTTCTGTTTTCTACATTCCGCCGCTCTTTCGGACGTTTCTTTTTTTGCGGATAACACTTTTTGGTCATGCTTTAGCCGGAATATGACCAATTTCTGTTATCCGCAAAATTTTTATACAGAACGTGTGCCATACTGTAGAGGTAAACTTATGAACAAAAGAAAAGGAGTGACATTATGCAAAACATGCAAAAGAACCCGGCTCAGGAGGAAGCAATCCATACGGTCAACGGACCGATGCTCCTCATCAGCTGTCCGGGATCCGGCAAGACTACGACCATGCTCCGACGGATCGACTACATGATCCGGAACGGAGTTGACCCCAAACACATCCTGATGGTGACTTTTACCGATGCTGCTGCCACGGAAATGAAGAAACGCTTCCGGACGCAGTACGGGAATCATCCGGTCACGTTCTGCACGATCCACGCGCTCTGCCTGCGCGTCCTGCATTTATCCGGTGGTCCGGCATTCACGATCATGGATGCTTCCGCCCGCATGGATGCCATGTATTATGCCGCGCGGTTAAGCCATCTGACATTTGACGACTTTAAGGATATTACCAATGATGTGAGCCGGTTTAAAAATACCGGCGTCTATGACCAGCGGTCCGAGCAGTCGATCAACGACCAGCAGTTTTTGGCATTCGTGAAAGGTTATGAGTCTTACAAGGACGAGCACGGGCTTCTCGATTTCGATGACATGTTGATCCGCGGGAAGCAGATCCTTAAGGAAAACGGGAACCTTCTTACCGCCTTAAAGCGTCAGTTCACCCATATCATCTGCGATGAGTACCAGGATACCAATCCTATTCAGAGGGATATCCTGTATCTGATGGCGGGGGATAACGGGAATCTGTGCGTGGTCGGCGATGATGACCAGTCCATTTACGGGTTCCGCGGTGCGGTGCCTTCCATTATGATGGATTTTCAGAAGGATTTTCCGGCATGCAAGACGATCCGGATGTCCACGAATTACCGGTCCGTCCCGGGTATCATCGGGCCTGCCGGCATGATGATCAAGTATAACCGGGTCCGTTTCGATAAGGATATCCAGGCCAGCCGGGATACCTCCGCGAATGGCAGGGTATATTATGAAACGGCGGATGACCGCGAACAGGAGATCGAGCAGCTTGTTGGGCTGGTTCGGTCCTACTGTACGGACGGCCATTACCAGAACTGTGCGGTGCTTGCCCGCACCAACATGCAGTTAGAGCAGGTATCGGAGGCATTCATGCGAAATAAGATCCCGTTTACATCCAAGGATGTCGTCACGGATATCTATGAGCACTGGTGCTTCCAGGATCTCTGCAGTTATTTAAGCCTTGCGGATGGAACCGGGACGGTCCATGACCTGAAACGGATCCTTAATCGCCCGGCACGTTATATCCCGATGGCTTCCTTCCATCCGGACCGGATCTCCTACAAATATGAAGACGGGCAGGTGCTGCGCGCATTTTCCGATCTGAAGCCGTACGTTCTTGACAATGTCCTGGATCTGGTTTACCAGATTAAAAAAATGCGCAGTCTTCCGTTTCACGACCGGATCCCATTCATCATGAAAGAGATCGGCTACGACCGCTATCTGGAACAATATACGGAAAAAGCCGGGCTTGCGGATGTGTCGCTGTTTGCAAAATGCGGCATATTTTCCAGGGATGCAGCGACCTGCGTGGACTTAACGGACTGGAAGGCTTATGCGAAAAACCACATCTACTCATTTAAACAGAGCGTCAGGGATCATAAGGAAGACGGTGTGATCCTTGCGACCATGCACCGTTCTAAAGGACTGGAATGGGACCACGTGTTCGTCATCGACTGTTGTGCCGGGACTGTCCCGTTCCAGCGCAGGAAAAACGATCCCCTGACCGATGCCAGCATGGAGGAGGAACGACGCCTGTTCTATGTTGCCTGCACAAGGGCGAAGGAAACGCTTCACGTCATGCGCTATGCTGCCAGAGCGGGGAAACGCGGCGGTCAAGTAAATGTGCCTGCCAGTCCGTTTATACGGGAACTGCGCACATCTTCCAGACAGCCTGTAACGCAGGCGGAAAAATCACAGCTTCGCAAAAAAGCCAAAACAGTTGTCCTGTCCGGCTTTAAGGGCGCTGATATCTCAACGTTTCGCCCTGGGGATCTGATCTGTCATGATATCTATGGCAATGGGCGCGTCCGGCAGAATTCGGACGGTACCTTAATGGTCCTGTTTGTAAAGGGCGGATTGAAGATTTTCAAGTATTAAAAGCAAATAACAAGAGCTCCGGGAAATTCCCGGAGCCCTTTTTCTTATCAGTTTCTTCGAAGCATCATGTTCGAAAAATCTTCTACTATGTCCAGTCCCATTTTCGTGAGCGTTTTTGCCTGCGCATCCGTCATCCGGCAATTTTCGCCAAGGAAAATGTTGTACTGTCTGGCGCCTAACGGTTTGTAGATCTTGCACCATCCATGATCCTGCAGATGTCGTTCGGAGTTGTTTGTGTCCACCATGCCAAAGCAGATGTTATCCGCTAACGCGCCATGCCCCTGATAATCGCAGTGGAAGTATCTTCCATCCGGTGATACGAACCCATATTTTGTCTCTGGTCCGCGTTTCGCCTTGATCTCATTGACGATTTGAGCTGTTCGCTCACTCACTTCCGGACGCGTATATGGTGTTCCGTAATCCTCGAAAAAGTGATAGAAATCCACGCGGTTCGACTTGTGGAATTTCGGGAACAGCCAGATCCCCTCCGTCATGATGAGCGGTATGATAAAAATAGTGCGCTGGGTGACGTTTGGGTTCTGGATCAACTCTAAAAGAAAATCATGACTATCTTTCTTTCTGACCATTTCCCATTTTTTCTTTCCGTTTTCTTCCCAGCATATCAGATGGTTTCTCATGTGCTTTTCTCCTTGGCCCGCGCATTAAGCGATCATTAACTTGGTCATGCCCGGGTTCCAGTCGACGGATTCCGTTCTGACTACGCGGGTACTGAGTCCACCCTTGCGGACCAGGTCCTTTAATGCCTGTCCGTGATTGTATCCATGGATCACGGTCATCTCGCATGCGGTTTTTACCAGGGCGATCAGATTTCTCAAAAACCTGGACGCCTGCTGGCAGCTCATCCCGTGCAGGTCCACATAAAATCCCTCATCGGCGCTTACAGACACGCGGTTCATCTCATTGTTACTTAACAGCATTTTAAATCGTTCCATGTTCTCCTTCATAGTTTTTTCTCCTTTTTTCTTTGGTTATCGCCTCCATTCCGGAAGTTTTCTTTTTGCTTTGTTCGTATATCCATATTATACGAAATTTGGAAGAATTTTCCTGGCTCGTCCGAGCAGAATTTATAAAATTTTTATATTTGACGTTCAAAACAGGGGTGTTCTCGGGTAACACCCCTGTTTTTGTCATCCCAGTTCCGGTTCTTCTGTTTCCATAGGGTGCGCAGTGTCCTGTCCTGTCTGTTCCTCGTAGGCTTCCATAATCTGCTCATAAAGTTCCGGCTGTTCGGCCAGGATTCTCTGCCCGTCTTTCATGATACCTTCTACGCTTTCCCCGTGTCCGGTTTCCATGATCGATGTAACCAATCTGGTATTTGCGGTCTCCATGTCCTTTCTTTGCCTGGTCAAATCCAGGGTCTCGCGGTCATACTCCCGGATGTTTTCCTTGGATTCACCAATCTCTTCCCTGAGTTTTTTAATGGCTTTTCTGGCCCGTTCACAGTTTTTCGCGTTATGTACCAGGTTCTGCAGCTCCTCCTGCGTCAGCCGGACGTACGTGTTGCCATCCTGTCCTGGTTCCTTCTTCTCGGCAGGCACTTCCTCCATGGACCGGTTGATAATTTCCGCAATATGCCTCGTGTCCTTCCTCATGACCTCGATTTCCTGCAAGCGGATATCTTTTTTATAATCCTGGATCCTTTTATGTTTCCCGCCGACTACGGTACGATCCACCTGGATTCCTCGTTCTTCGCAGATGTCTGCCCACTGCTCCCTGCACATGCGGTCAAACGCCATTTTCCTGGTATTGGTTCGGCTGGGCGGCCGGTTCGGGTCAGCAAGCCCGATGCCAGCCAGACGAAGTGCTGTATTGCGGCTGATCTTTTTGATACCATCTTTCGTCTCGTAATCCCAGACCAAACGGATGTGGGCATGAGTCGTGGCTTCGTCCTTGTGTATCGCGTAATCGAGCAGATGCATATGTTCCCCATGTTCTTTATTCCAGTCATTTAAAAAGCGGATGAAAGCTTCGAAGCATTCATCAAAGATTTTCGGGTCCTCTGGCTGATCCTCTACGTTCCCGATCTGCACGATCGCTTCTTCCGGCTTGTAGCGCTTTAAATTCAAGTATTCCTCCGGAATTCTTTTGGTCTTCCGGTTCCGGTTCTGCTCTTCTGCCATCTGCGTATAATTCTGACGGTAAAAAAGCCGTTCGGCGGATTCAAAGTCCATGCCAGGCGCCCAGGTCCAGTAATGGTTTAGATGAAGGCGTGACTGATCAATGTGCGTGGCCAGGTTTAAGTCAAACGTCCGGTCATTATGGCTCGCTGCCCCTTGTTGTTTGGAAGCATGGTATGATACCTTCACGTCACTCACCTCCTATGCTGCGTCCGTCCTGTCTGGCGAAAAAACCCAGGCTTAAGGCTACGTATCGGTCTTTTGCCTCGGATAACCCGGCTTCCGCTACATGTTTCCGGTATTCTGACGCAGCTTCCTGCTTTTTTATTTCTTCCGCCTCCCCGGTAAGTGTTGCTTCCTGGATTGCGTACAACTCCCCCAGGACCTGTTTTAAGATCAACATCCGGTAAGCGGTTTCCGGGATGATGATGCTGCCATCCGTCCGGTGTACCGTGAGACCCTCCAATTCCTCCGCGGAGCTCTCCTCTTCGCGTTTTGTAAGACCGGTTAAAAGCTGCTTCGCGTGGTCGGACTCTGCCTGCACGGTTTTGTACCAGTCCATGGCCTGTCTTAACGTACTGATCCGTGGGATCCCCTTTAGCGTAATCCCGTGTGCCATGCAGATCTCCTCCATCATTTTCCGGCTTATCTGGTCAAACTCGATCTTGATATTTTGGAATTTTGTTTCCCCTTCCCCCTCCGGATAAAAACCCATCCGGTTTAACAGTTTTGTCTGTGAAATTTTGTAAATCCCATTCTCATCCAGGTATGTCCACACCCTGCGGATGATCATCCGGTATGGAGCTTTCTTTTCCACGGCTGCCCACAGGATATGCGGTGCCTCCCCATTTTGTGCAAGAGAGAGCACCCACTGCAGATAATCATTCATGCAGGATAAGACAGCATCTGCTTTCAGGCTACTTGCCTGCGTGCCGATCTGTACCGTCAGCTCCTCCGGGCACCTCTGTGGATTTTCGTAGATCGTCCGTGGGGTCTGGATCCGTCTCGTATGTCTGGATTTGATATGGTTTTCCCGTTTTTCTTCAGCCCATTCGGTGAAGGCGTCCTGATAATATTGCAATTCGTACCGGTACAAGTCTTTTGGGGTCTGTTCCGGGTAAAGGATCGTAAAGTCTTCTTTTATGGCCGCGAAATACGGCCCTGCGCTCTTGGAATCCGCACATAGCGGAATACGTCTGGAGTGGTGCATCAGCCGGTATCCTTCCTGTTTTTGTTCTGTCATACGCATCAGCTCCTTTGTTCTTTTTCGGTATCAGTATGGCAATTTTTCCGGATTTTCCGCACGGTGTTCCTGGGCGAAAACAAGGCAGCTTTCGCTGCCTTGTGGGTTAATGTCTCCGGTTATTTTCGCGGTACTGCGCAACCAGCCGTATGATGATGAAGACTACAGCAATCACGGCGATCACCGCGATTACTAGGCCGCCTACCGCCGGGAGGTAGTGAGCGATGGTTTTTAACAGTCCGGCTACAGAAAAGCCTTTTTCCGGTTCCTGTACTGCTGTGGTTTCCGTAGTCAGGTCCTGGTAGGTCTTCTGGTAAAATTCTTTGTCTTGTTTTTCAAGCAGGTCTTTCTCTTCTAACTGCTGTGTTCTCTGGAGTAGCTTTTTGGAACTGGCACCGCTTGTCTGGTTACCGTGGTTTTCTACGACTTCGTAATCCGTTACGGATACCTCCCCGCCGGACGGCACCGTGATGAAGCCGCCGAATGCCGTCTTTCCGGTACGGTTCCAGGAATATCGTTCCCCGTTTGTTGTTGCGTTATCCTGGAACTCGATCTGTGGTGTTCCGGTCTCCCGGTACTTTCCGGCCGGGAGTTTCACTCGTGCCTTAAAAAAGTACGGGTCCAGATGCATGGTAATGTTGTAATCCTTATACTGTTCATCCTGCAGGGTCAACGTCAGGGTCTTAAACGCGTAGACCGGGGTGCAGTTGACGATCAGCGTCCCGGTGTCTGATGCGCCATTGCTTAAGTCAATCTCTTCTGCTGGCGTATCCGGTATCCCGTAGTTAATGGAATTCCAGTCCACGCTGTTCGGGTCCACAGTATCGGATCCATCATCCTCTTCCTCTCCCTCCAGGTTATCACTGTAATCTACGGTGATGGTCAGGATATCCTTGCTCGATAAGTCAATTGCATCATCCCAAGTACATGCGTAAAGCTCGTACGGATCATCCGTAATCCGCGCGGTGACCTGGGGACTGTTTGTATTACAGGTAAATGTGGCACGGTATTCATTGGCCGGTGACAAGATGTAGGACGCCCCGTCGATCATGGCCTCGATACTTAGATCTTCATCCTGCGTGTTGTTCTGCGCGATCACGGTGCCGGCAGCTGCGAATGTGGTTACCGGCGTCATGATACAGAAACTGGCGCACAGGATGAGAAACATTTTAAAATTTCTCATGCTGTTTTTCCGCCCTGGTTACGGGCGGCACACGTCGTGTGATCCTCCTTTCATGTTTAGTCGAAGAATGAATAATAGCCAAGGAATTGTTTTCCGCCTGAGTCTTCTCCTTGTTTGTAGGTTACAAACTTACCTTTGCCTGGCGCATGGATGGCCATTCCGTTGCCGATGTAGATAGCCACATGCCCCGTGTCATCCCCCGGCTTATGGTTCCATACCATCAAATCTCCCGGTCTGGCTGCTTCCCGTGATACTTTAACGCCGTTTTGTCCCTGTGTGTAGGATTTTCTTGGCAAATCTATGCCAAATTGTGCGTATAAAGCTTTTGTGAAGCCAGAGCAATCCGTTCCGATCGATTTGTCTAAACTGGACGCCCCCCACTTATACGGAACATTATTTACACAGCCTTTCGCTAATTCGCAGATGGCTCTGCGGATCTCCGAACAGTCCATGGTCTCTAACTGGGTAGAGTCAAAGGTATAACTTCCGGAAGCATCCTTTGTTTTTGCCTTTTTTAATTCTGAAGCATATTTCCTTAACTGTTCTACATCCTTATAGTATTTTCCATCCGGTAGTTTGATGGCGTTATCCCGCTGGGTATCTTCGCCAGTCCGAAATACCTGACACAGGGCGTCGACTGCAGTCTGCGTATTTGTGATCTTCTTAAACTCGAAGGTATTTCCAAACTGGACCTTCTTTCCGGTCGCTGCGTTTAAATCGTCATGATGGTTTACAAATAACCAGGAATCCAATGCTCTGGTCTGCGCCTGAACATCCTTCCAGTTCTCATCGATTGTGGCTTCCGTTCCGAGTCCAAAGGCCTCATTCTGTAAAATAAAGCTTCGCACTTTATCTACGTCTTCCGCATTCCACGCCCAGATGCCTTTTCCATTGCTTCCGTCATATTCTGCAGAGAAGGAGCCGTTCGTGTTCTGCCAGATTACGGCACATATTGCACAGGCGGATTCTTCGCTGTAGCCTTTCATGATCAACTGGTTATAGATCAAGGTCAGGTTCTCTGTATTCACACCGTTACCCATGCTGCCGAACGTGTAGCTGGAGAATGTTGAATACGTCGGATCATAAAAATACTGATAGAACGTGTATCCGTCCCATGCGTTGGAAAATTTCACCCTAGCTAACAGTCGGTTTGATTCTCCGTCCTGATTATTGACCCACGTATCATCTTCCCCGGTGTTCGCTGTTATAACAGATTCCGGAATATCGGAGTAATAATCCATCCAGCCGCGCCAGGATCGTCTGTCCTGTGCCAGCGTATCCGTGCAGTCATCTTTTAATAATTCAAATTCGCGTTCCTCGAACCGGGTAACTGCTTCGGAGAGTTCCGGATGTTTCTGGATGAAGTTGACCCAGGAATTGCCTTTATACTGTTTTAGTCTGTTCTCGACAATCTCTTTCCTTTTCCCTTCATCCGTCTCCCAATACGGGTATGCGAAAGCATTGCCGTAAATGTCCATGGAAAACAGGGAATCATCCTGCACCAGTGGCTTCGTGCTGTCACCACCGTCATCCATTGGTCGACCGTACTGATCTTCTTCTTGGTTTGTAAGGGTTTGATCCTTTTTGGTGCCGCTCTGGATATTTCCGTTCCATGCCGTATTGTTCTTGTTGTTGGATCCGAATTTGGTTGTATCTCCGCCATCCTTGGTCAGGCGGCCTCCATAAGAACCGTCATTCGGGTTGTTGTTCAAGGTCAGGTTTACACCGCTGCCGGCGTTTTCTTGCAGCTGCTGTGTCGTGCTGTTGGTCAGTCCGTCCGGAAGCATCCCTTCCTCACCGCCAGCACCCGGATCCCAGTTTGGGTCTTCCTCGTAGTACGCCACAAATTCGATATCCGCATCTGATAGCACTTGTAAGCTTTGGCCCGGCGTGACTACACCTGAATACAGGTCATTGGATTCTGTCCATCCGCGGAACGTGCATCCGAACACGACGTTTCCCGGGGAATTCTTGATCGTGATGTAGTCACCGACCTTCACGGTCTCCGTGTAAAAGACATCGCCGGGGCTATGATCGTCTGCCAAATCCTGGTCGACCGGATACAGGTATGTTACAGCGATCGACCGGTCCGCACACACGGTAAACTCGCCGGATATATCGGTTACCCGGTAGGAATCCCCTTTCTTATAAAGATGCGGGTTTCCGTCATCATCCTCCGTGCTCCAGTATTTTCCCCCGTAGGGGGCCGGATCCGGGAGACTGATCGTTTTACCGATCTTACAGTTTACTTTTGCATAGCTTTCGATCTCGATGCCGTCCGCATCGTAAAAGAACACACTGGACGTATCCGACGAAATGGTACTGTCGTCCGGCACCAGGTAAAATACCAGGTCGCTTCCCTGGTCTTCGAAATCATCGTACCAGATCTCGTCACCCGGGTATACGGTGATGTCCGTGTCCGGGACCCACCAGGCCGGCGTGACCGATTCGTCGTCCTTGGTGCTGTCCGGCAGCCATTTCTTCCTGATCGCCGGCACCGTGATCTTTTTATTTGGTCTGACTGTTTTTGTCATACCCGAATATTCCGTTCCGTCACTCTTGACAAATGGGTTTCCGTCCTGGTCCACGAAATAGAGCGTGTATGGCTCTCTGCCATCGTTTGTTGGGGCGGCGTATGCCGACCCCGTCTTCCAGATAAGTCCCGCTATGATAGCAAGCGTCAGAAGGAATGCGGACGTCCATGCCTGTATGCGTTTGCTGCAATGATGTTTATTTAATTCTGTCATGATGCATCCCTCCTTTAATTTTTGATCAACGCAAATGGGTCAACCTGGCCTGGAGCTCCGCCTGGCATTGCAAGGAAAATACATTCCTGTCCTCCGGACGTATAGATCAAAGTTTCGCCCGGAACCCAGATTTCCGACCTCAACAAGTCATCCCCTGTATAGGTTTGCCCGTTGTAGACTGCTTTTACAAATCCTGATTTAAGGGTTCCCTGTTCATTCGCATGCGTGATTCTATTTCCATTCACCAGGACATCTCTAATGGCTTCCTTGCATTCATCAGAAACCGCTCGCGAATTCGTCCACGCTCTGTCATGGGACGTTTTCGCAAACCATCCGCGGACACCATTAATGGCAGACCCGCCCTTTCCTCCTGGCAAGGATAGATATTGCCAAATTGTCAAGCCCTTTCTCTTTGCGTACAGTTCGTAGACATTCGCCATCAGCGACGCCTGATATCGCATTGTTACAGGATTGGTCGCTGCTGCGCCCTGTTCGCTGACACACATGCCGGCAAGATAATTTAACTGCTGATCCGTCAGCTCCGGGTATCCCTGTGCCGTAAACGGTTCTTCTGTGCCGTTGATACCAATACCATATCCGCCGCTTCCGTAACCGCCGAATGATTCAGCACTTGAGAAATCCCAGTCTGTAGCCGCGCCAAAGTTTGGCATTCTGGAAATCTTTCCGATCGTGACATATACGACTGCGCCCATATGCCCGTCGCACACCCAGATCCTGCGGTAAACATTGTCATGGACGCACCATGGGTCCTTACCAACTTCCGCACATGTATAATCGGAGTCATCGCGTCTGTGATGCCCACGGCATGCCTGATGCACATACGCGACATTTTCTGTAATCCAGTGCCCGTGCGTGCATGGATCCGCTAACGGTTTTTCCACGCAGGTATGCGGGGTTTCATAGTCTGTGTCTTCGTAACTGATTCCATTTGCAACATTTGCCTCCGCCTTGCACTGCTTGTATGTGCTTGTGCTCATACCCGTACCGAGCCACCAGTTGACACCGGCACCCTGGTCCCCGAACATGGCGTAATCCATTTTGCATTTACCGGTTGTTGCGTCTGTCTCCAGTCCGGATGTATCATCTGCATCCTCATTTGTTGCATTACCTGGATGGTACTCCTCAATGGAGATCTGGTGCGATGCGGCCCATAAGAAACTGCAGTAATCTTTAAAATGCTCCTTATCTTTCTCGTAAGCTTCCTTTTGTTCGCTGGTTGCGTCCTCATCCGGTTTATTGAAGACCGTTGGAATAAATACGGAAGCCATGGAGATGATATCCTTTGAGTTATTTAAGTCCACGTCCCTGATGTTTTCAATTGGCTCCCCATCCGGTCCGCGGAACACGATCCGGTATGCACCGTTTTCATAGTTGCCAACGCTTTCATTCGTATTGTAATCAATCATAGTGGAATACATGCCACGGTTGTATTTTGCGTTGTTGATCTCATCGATAAAATCATCCGTGTATCCGCGCAGCATGTCAATAACTTCCTGGGCAAATGCGTCCTTGCCGTCCGCGGCGGATACATAAGCTGCAGAATAAGAATCGGCAGCACGATCTCCACTGTCTGTATCAATACCTTCGTAAATGGCTAAGGCGATGATAATTACCACTATCCAGAAACAGATGGTCGCCAGTGCACCGCTGCTAATGAAGGATGCTATTTTTACGGTTGCCTGTTTTACGACTCTCCCAAGTAATGTCTGTCCGAGCGATTTATGGAAGATCTTTATAAACAGCTTGTTGATGAGTGTATATGTAGTCCTGCCCGGATGCATGACGTGGTTTGCGAGCCTTGCTGCACGGTTATGCGTAAGTCGGTGCAGTGGTTTGGAAAACACGCTGGCCATCCGGTGTGTCATTCCGCCCGTCATCTTATTTGTCAGTGCTTTCATCGGATGTGCAAGGACATTCTCATCGATGAGTTTTATTGGCCCGATTCCCATTTTGTGCAGGTGTTTGAACAGCCCGTTATACAACAACCGGTAGCTGATTTTTGTAATCATGTACATCCGTGATGCGTAGGAAGTGACCATATTAAACCCGTTTGCGGCATCTGTGCTTTTCCCCAGTTTTAAAAACATGGAACGCAGGTGCCTGGCCAATCCGAACAAGCTGAATTTAAAGCTGGCTCCACTGGCATCCTGGACCCTTTGTTTGACCGCGCATTGCATGCTTCCCTTGGAGATCATCTCGGCGATCGTGTTTGGGTCCCCAACTGGGATCATCTTCTTAAGATCTTCCAGTTTGATGTCTTCAAGCCGGCCACCTGCAGCCAGGAATGCCGACAATTCTTCCGTTAGCAATCCTTTATTTTCAAACATCTGGAGGAATTCCGTTGTGACCCGTCCTCCGTTTAATTCCAACATCATGCCGAATGCTGCGGCAGTGTCCTGCAGCTGCATATTTTTAAATGCACCTGTAAGGCGTGCGATATCTGCTTTGGACATACCAAGACCTGATAATGCGTCCAGCACATCCGCTTGCTTTGTCCAGTTCTTGCCGAGTTTGTCGATCAGTTCCTGGCTGAGCCCGTTTTTCGCGAGCAGCTCCCGGAGTGTTGCCGGGTCCAGATTTCCTCCTAGCAACGCCTTTGCCATGGCCTGTTTTCCGGCACATTCTGCCTGGACTGTTTTTAGCAGGGCTTCCCTGTCACCCCATTTGCCTTCCAGGTTCTTGATGCTTTCATCCGTAAAACCATGCTGTTTCAGCATGTTTTTAAAGGCTTCCGCGTCCAAATCCCCTTCTGCTTTCAGGAGTGCTTCCGCACTTGTTGCCGCCGTTGTAAAGTCCATGGATGCCATGGTGCTTTCCAGTGCACGTGCCTGCTGGGCGGAGGTGATCATGCCGCTGTTCATCTTGGTTAAGAAATCCGCCCCGTCTTTTGTTGTAAACATGCCATCCTTGGTAAGGCTTCCGGCGATACCGAAGGCATGCGCCATTTCCAGCATATCGTCCTTCGTCATGTTGCGGTTTGCCATGCTGAGCTCCAGGAGCGTTTCCATTTTATGGACATCGGTCTGGGCTTTTTCTAATTGTTTCGCAGAGATATTCAACTGGTCTGCGTATTTTTTCAGTTCCTCCTTATCCATCCGCATGGCCATGTTTGTCCGCGCTTCCAGAATGGCGTTTTTAGAGCTCTGGACGATCACATTTTCTTCTTCCAATGCCCGGATTCCAGTCTGCATGATCTTCTGTTTCGCAATCACACTTCCAAAGTGAACTGCGCTTTCCAGTTTGTCAATTGCCGGCGCAGCTTCCGTACCTTCATAAGTACTGCGGAACATGTAGCCGACTCCGGAAGCGACTGCCATGGTAAAATACCGGCTGTTAATCGCCTTGGCCAGCTGGTTACGGGCGCGGACTTTATACATGTCCTTTTCGAGTACTTCCGCCTTGGAACCGTTTTCTGCCACGGATCTAATCTTTAAAATATCCAGATAATCTTTTTTCTGTACCGAGCGCCCTTGAGGATGTGATGCGATTTCACCATTGCTCTCATGACGATCCTGAAGGCTTTGTGGTCTGACGGGCTCCATTCCTGGCGTTACATGGAACGCTCCGCCGGCCTGTGGGACAGTATTTTTCTGCGTGACCGGTGTATCCGGTGCAAGGGATGCGCCGGAAGATGACGTTCCGCGATCCCGCTCAAACCGATACGCTGTCTGATTATTGTATGCATTTACGGACGTTGCAATCATGCCTCCGTACTGCGGGTTCCTCTGCCTGATGATGACATCCGGATTTTCCATGGCAGCACGGGCTGCCTCCGCGTTGACGGTACTCTGGACCTGTTTCCAGGTCATGGCGTAAGCGGTACCGGATGAGATCTTCCGGTGTGCTTCCGAGCCTGGCATGACGGTGGTACCATATATTGCCTGACGCTCAACCTTCTGGTATGTCTGCTGCGGCTTTAACCGATCTTCTTTCGTGACCCAGTCTTTTTCAGTCGCACGGTTCTCCTGCCTCTTTGCGTTGTAGACATCCTTTTGGAAATCATGCAGCTGGTGCCCGGACGCATCCGTGATCCTTTCCGGTTCCGGCATGGGATACGACTGGCCGGCTGTATAAGCTTCGACGCCGGCTGTACGGACGCATTCTGCTACTTTTTCGCCGTATTCGCGGTATCCGCTGACTTTGTGCTGCTCAAGGTATTCCGACCGTGTCTGGACACTTTTTTCCAGCCGTTCTCGTTCTACACGCAGTTTCTCCGTATTCCAGGTTTTTGCCTTTTCTGCGTCTACCCTGTTCCGTTCGCATGCCTGCCGATATTCTGCATCGTATCTTTTTGCATCATCTGTCCGCTTTTCCCGTACGGCTTCCGCGTATCTGTCACGGGCCCTTGCGATTTCTTCTCGTTCCCTTGCAACTTCCAGTGCTTCCCGGTCTCTTGCATATCCGTTTAACTGGATCTTCGTTTCGCTTCCGGCACCGTATTTCTGATCCAGGTGCTGTGTGCGTTCTTCTTGGGTGTAAGCGCGGTACGACGCAGTTTCCCCGGATCCCCGTTTTTTTAAATAGTCGTCTGCTGCTAGATCATAGTAGCAAGCACCGTTTTTTAATTCATCATCGCTGCTTTGTCTGACTTTTTCCTGGGCATCCGCGGCAAAGTCGCGCCAGCCGGTATAGCCCTGGCTGGAGAATTTATCGTTCCTGGCCTCCGTGATTTTTCTGTGCTCTTCCACGCGGCGTTCCAGTTCCTTGATCCGCTGTTCGTGCGCAGCTTCATCCCGGCGGCGGCTTTCCCGTTCCTGTTCCTTTAATTCGGAACGTTTTTTATAATAATCCGCAGACTCCCGCTGCAATAACCGCTCACGGTCCAATGCGCGGCGCTCGATCTCAAGCTGACGGATATCATCCATCTGGCGCCGAATCTGTTCCTGTGTGATGACGTGGGAGTCTTGATACGACCGTTTCTGCGGCCTTGGCTTTGGTTTTGGCTTCTGTTTCGCTGTTTTCTTTTTCTCTTTCTTAGCCTTATCGTCCTGACTTTCTTCCGTATCATCCGGGACCGGCGGTTCTTCCTCAGATCCTTCCTGATCCGGCTTTTTTTCTTCCTCGTCGGATGGGCCTGTGCCGTCTTCCGTTGTGCGCTCCCGCTCGTAATCTTCTTCGCGATCCTCTTCCTCTTCCTGCTCCTGCCCATCCTGTTCCTGTTCCTGATTCTGTTCCAGTTCCTTTATGATATCCTGCAGGATCTTTGCAGCACGTTCCTGGTCAATATCCCGCACCACAAACACGAACGGACCGCCCGGATGGATATCCGGACTTTTGATCTGGGCCGCACTTACGATAACGAACGGGATCCCCTTGGCGATTAACCGCTGCCGGAACAGATCAATGGTATCCTGGTTTGCCCATAATAATCCCATCGGATTACGCTGGCCGTATCTTGCGATGACCTCCGGATGGAACGCTGCTTTCTCACGGGCGTTCTTTTCTTCGTTATATTTCTTTTCAAGGCGAATTTCCTGCAGGGCCGGGATTATCTCAAACAATCCCATCAGGCTGAACATGCCTGACCGCATGAAACTGCTCATCCCTTGCTCTTCTAATGCCATCTGCCGACCTCCTTACTTACATCTATCCCGAATGGATATGTGGCTTTTATCAGTATGTCAGATCCTTTTGATTTTTCCGGATGCGTTTTTTGCGGTAAAAATTGGATTTTCCGGAAAAATTTCGTATAATATTTTTATAAAGAAGGATTCATGACAATGTTTGATAGATTTTTTACGGAGGTATCGATATGATTACACGCGAAGTTGAAGGTTCCCGTGCTTGTGAATGTATGTTCCGCAATACGCCGGAGCTGGCAGCCTTACCACAGATCGCCGCAGACCGCGGCTTATACAGTTCGTTTTTTGTCGGCATTTCCTGTGTTTTTTTCGTGTTTGGATACGATAAAGAACTCATCGAAACCGGCGCATTCACCGAGATTTTTTCACAACTATATGCAACAGATGAATACAATGCGGAACACCGTCTGTTTAATGCTCACGATTTTACCATTCTCCGCAGACGGTATAACGTCATCAGCCTCGGTTCCAGTGATTTACTTGCCTGCAGCGGCATGAGTAGTACGTTTGCTTTAGCCCTGGAACAGATGAACCGATTGGAAACGATACATCAGCTGGCAAAAAGATTTCATCGTCCGATGCCGGAGTATTTTGACTGGGGTGGCGGATTTGGACACCACGTAGCCGTCTGCTATGCGGAAATAAACGATGCCCAGTATCGAACGACTCAGGAAAAGGCATGGAATCAGTTAAAACAGCAGTTTTTATTCAGCTGCATGACACAGATTTCCCTTCGTCCGACGGATCAGAATTACAAACTGATCGATTATGCCAACAGCATTTATTGCGTCAGTGCGGATCCCATGAAGGACAAAAACTATCTTCATCATCCGGAAAAATGGGAGAAGCGGCTGTTTACCTATGCCAAAGATTATGCGCTTAATCCATACTTGGAACATGGCTGGATTCACACTCATCTGCTTGACGCTTTTTTGCGTCTGCTGGACCTGCATCAGATCCCATACCGATTGCCAAAAGAGAAACGCTTATATGATTCCACGATTAAAAACTTTCAGACGTCCTATGCGCATCAGATTGCGGAATTGTATAATGACCAGCTGGTGTATTATCCTGCCAAACTGGCACATTTCGTTGGATATTTATACCTTTACGCATTTATCAACACGTATTTTACTGCAGAAGAAGAACAGTGGGCACTGGACCTGGTCCACTCCGGGGAATGCTATCTCTTCTACTGCCTGCCGCGTGATGAGTATCTGACCCGGTTAAAAGAATCCGGGATCCGGTTTGCAACCCATCCTATCCTCTGCAACGGTGACTCCGCAGAATTATTCCTTGTCTGCAAACTGGAGGATAAGGCTGACATTGATGAAATCATGTATTCCATGGCGATCGATTATTCCTTTATCCATGATCACAGTTCGATCATTGATTCCGCTTCCTCAGAATTGCGGATGCCGGACGTCCATGGTGGTATCCATATTTCCGTCTGTGCCGATCAGCCGTCATCTGTAGCAGGTGATCCATACATGGGTTACAGTTATACCCCGGCTAAACGTCAGGGGCATGAAGCGGAACAGTATCTGCGCGAACAGGGGTTGCTCGTGGACCCGTTACGGAGTCTTCAGTACGAAGAGAACCAGAAACCGCGTCTTCGCAAGCTTCCGGCTGGCATGAAAAAGGTGCGCCGTGCGGATGATATCCGCGGTGCGGTTCAGGAAACAAAAACAGCGGACAAATCGTCCGTTGTCCAGTACAATGGCGTGAAGAGGGGCCGCTACCGCTTTATCCCTGAGTTATATTCCGATACGGAAGCGCTGATGGACAAACATCCGGAAATGTTTGACGGATTGGTCTGCGATGAGGCTACACAGACCTGCAGCTGTCCGTATTATCTGGATCCGTCCATTATTATTTCCGGCAAGCTCCGGATGATTACCCGTGAACATGAGTTGACTGGCAAATTCCCGCTCATCACGGACGCAGAAAAGAAACGCTCTTATGACCTTGGCATGCACATGGTCCGGGATCCGGAACTTAAGCTGCCGGCTACGCAGAAAGCATATGATGAATTCGTACGTCCGCAGTTCCAGACGACGGACGGTTCCTACGTCTATACGGTTGAGGAACAGCGCTGGGTCAATGAGCTTTTACACCGCGGTCTGTTGGTTTCCGGCGATAACAATTAAGGATTATTGGAGTGTGTTCCCGGGGAACACCCCTCTGAAACATCAAAAAAACAGCGTAGGGTTTATTGCTTCCTCGCTGTTTTTTGGTGTTTTTTGTGTTTTTGTGGTGAGTATTTATCAAGAGCTCGCGTACCATGTGTACAAGGAGTTCCGAAAGTCGTCCTGCTCTGTAGGGCGATTTTTGCTGCAGAAAAAGACCCGCCGGGTTGCGTATTCCTGTTGAAACGGAACGAAACGCGGCGGGTTCTGTTGTTTGTGTTTTTTGGAATCTTGACTTTTTCGTATAATCATGGTACGATAAAGATGCAAAAAAGAGACACCACCGATAGACGGTTAGCCCGAAATCATGTGTTATATAAAAATAACCGCTAGTTTACGAGGCTGGGCGGTTATTTTTCTGTCTTGCTATTCCTACCATGGGAGTAGCCAAGACCGTAGCAAGTAATACATAAACTAATCAGTCCCATAATGCTTTCCAGGGTAATCATATCATTTGCCCTCCTTTGTAGATTCCCTTGTTCGGGGTTCTATGTAATCAGAGGGTCGCAGTCCCTCTGTTGAGGGCTAACCGCCTACCGTTTTTTCTGTAATGTCTCCGGCATTTCTGCCTTTCTATATTATAACAAACGTTCGTTCGTTTGACAACCTTATTTCCCGATTTTTCACCCCCCCCTATGACAGCAAATCACATCCGTTCTTTTCGGATCAGTCGGCCCAAGTATCAAAAAAAAGAAAAGCCTTGGCAATTCGCCTTGGCTTTCTTCTTTTTTGAGGGAGCGACTACTCCTCTGTTTTCTTTTTTTTACCGTGATCTGCATATGCTGTACCGTCTGATGGCTGAAATACATCAAAAATCACCGCTTGCGCCGCCACCACCGGACGAACCTCCACCGCCACTCCAGCTGTCTCCGCCGCTAAAACTTCCGCCGTCGCCCCAGCTGTCTCCGCCGCCAAAACTTCCACCACTGAACCAATCAACGTCCATGGTAAGCCCAGGCAAAAAGCCAACAAAAATAATGATCAGCGTACATACCAAATTTTCACCGGATATCAATGAAGTGCAAAGATCCGGAAGTATAATGATCGAATAGATGATCTTTCGGATTTTTCCTTTTCCAGGCCTCAAAATTAATGCCAGAGGCCAACAAAAAAATATAGCGGTGAAAAAACTAGAAATGATGGACCCAAAAAAGGTAAATTCTGGATCTTCTTCTACATTTTCCCGTATTTCCTTAGAAGTCTCCTCGGATACTCCGTCGATTGTCACATCATATATATCTGCAACTGTCGATAAAAGTGCAGTATATCCACTCCGGATACCTTCATCAAACTGATTCTCTTTCAAATAAGGAATCAGATACTGATCTCGAATTCGTCCAGCTTTTCCATCAGGAATGTCTCCTTCCAGTCCATATCCAACCTCAATGCGAAGTTTACGGTCTTCAATGGAAACAAGAAGCAACAAGCCATTATTCTTATCTTTATCTCCAATGCCCCAGTTGCGGAAAAGCTCCGTTGCATATTCTTCGATCGAGGCTCCGTCAAGGGATGGAATGGTCACTACAACGATCTGAGATGACGTTTTCTGCTCTAATTCTTTGGCGGTCTGAATGATATACTGTTCTGTTTCTTCAGAAAGAACATCTCCGTAGTCATTGACGTATCCCTCTTTCGTAGGAGACACCACCGCATACGCCATACTGCCGCACAGCAAAGTTATCAGAAACAGACTGAAAAGAAACACACTCACTTTTTTCCAACGCATCGTTGACTCTCCTCCCGTTGTCTGCTCGTATTACTGAAAACTCACGCTTGGTACTTCTGCAGCTTTTTTATCCGCTTCAAAATAATCCTTTGCCTCAAATCCAAACATGCCAGCCAGAAGATTACCCGGAAGACGTTTTATGGCACTATTGTATTCCCGGACTGCATCATTGTAGTCTCTTCTGGATGTGGCGATTCGATTCTCCGTTCCCGCCAGCTCATCCGATAACTGCACGAAGTTTGCGGATGCCTTCAGATCCGGATAATTTTCCACAATCACCATCATGCCTTTCAGTGCACTACTGAGTTCCTCATCAGCTGCTGCCATATCTTGCATGGTTTTCGCACCTGTTAGCTTTGTTCTCGCTTCCAGAACACGATCAAAGACTTCCTTTTCGTGATCTGCGTAGCCTTGCACGGTACTTACCAGATTCGGGATTAACTCCGCTCTCCGCTGTAGATTCACCTCAACATTAGCCCAAGCTGCATCAACTTTCTCTGATTTTCCAACCAGGCCGTTGTAAGCTGCTGCAAACAATATTCCTACCAACACAACTGCTGCTAAAACTCCCATCAGTCCCTTTTTCATATTCAAAATCCTCCTGTTTTTCTCAAATAGCCAAAAACAGCGCGAAATTGTTTTTCCTCGCTGTTTACTGGTGTTTTTTGTGTTTTTTTGTAGTGAGTATTTATCCCATGATAGCAAACAAATACATGGTTGCTGTATCAATGATAAAAATGAACGCCCCACCAAACAACATAATACCGGCAGTCAGAACAGTTGTTTTGATCACATCCATCCTTTTCGGATAAGTCAGCCCAAGTTCCTCAATCTTCCGGATCTTCTTTTCTTTTTTCTCTTTCTTTCCCTTACGCATGGATTAGGCTTCCTTTCTTCTTATATCTGAGTCTACTGACAGCAAGCAATGATGCGAACAATTTCTTTTCCTCGACGACGACACCGACCAGGATGATGATGGAGGTACCCGTAATGCTTAAGGTTCCCATGCCGCTATTATTGCAGACGGCATGCATGGCTAAGATCAGTGCTGTTGTAATGGTGTTTCCGGTCAGAGCAATTCGGACGCTCCATTTACGGATGTATTCCTCGGTTGGTTTACCTGGACGGATCCCCGGGATGGTCGCCCCACTCTTTTTTAAATTATCCGCAATCTCCATCGGGTTAAATCCGATTTCCAGATAAAAATACGTAAAGAATGTCGTAAGCAGGAAGTAAAGCAGGGCGCCCACGCTGTACTGTGGCGATTCTAACTTGAACCACTCATTGCTGCTGAAGCCTTTTACAAGATGTATCAGGATTCCGTCGTTTCCTTTTCCTAAAAACTGGATCACGATTAACGGCATGCTGATGATCGAGCTTGCGAAGATAACCGGCATGACGGAACAGGTATTTAACGGGATCGGGAATGTGGACTTATTCACGCTCCCGGCCAGCTTCCTGGAATTAACGACCGGTATCTCCTTCTGCGTCATATAAAGTGCCGCACAGGCCGCAATCACGGCTAAAAATACCATCGTGATCAAAACCACATTCACTCCTATCACGGCCGGAAGGCGGTTGGTCAGATATACGTCACGGATCGCAAAGAGATCCGATGGGAACGTGGAAAGGATGTTGGCACAGAGGATAATGGAAATACCGCTTCCGATCTCCATCCAGTCAATGTAGGAACTGATCCCAATGAGAATCACACCACCAATACTCCATACCAGAGTCGCAATCAATACGGTTGCCGGTGTATAGGTGAGCAAAAGACCTTTTGCCCCAAGGCCGATTGCCATTGCTGCTGATTGAAACACGGACAAAGCGGCAGCCAGGATCCTCGTGATGTTTTTAAAACGGTCCTGTCCGGTCTTTCCGTCCTTTTGCATTTCCTCGATACTCGGAAATACCACGGTCATAAGCTGCATGATAATGGATGCCGTAATGTATGGGCTGATGGAAAGTGCAAATAAGGACATCTGCTGCATAGAGCCACCGGTCATGGCATTTAAGAAAGCGAGTCCCTGCATACCGAGCAGCCCACGCATATAATCTCCGTTTACAAATGGCAACGGGTAGGAAGATCCGATACGGATGAGGACGATCAGGAACAGAACTACGGCTAATTTGGCTGGCAATTTTAAATCCTTTGTTCTTGATTTGAATGTACGGTATCCGGAATACTGTTTTCCCATTATCATGCCGCAGGGTACCGCCACCTTTATAGGTGGTGCGGGGAATGCGGCGGGTTTGTTCTTTATCATTTGGCGTTAACCTCCTTTTTTTAAGCTCAGGCTTAGAAATCCTTTTCCAAGCCTGAATTTTCGTTGTTTTAACAGCTTTGACATGTTTACCGTCACAGGATTGACGTCCGTTCGGCAATGGTTCCGTGAAGTCATAGGCCATCATAACGGCTGATTTCGGAATTTTCTTGATCTTACCGGTACGAAATGCCTTTAAAGTTTTCGAATCGACCTTACTATGGGATGATGCCAGTTTGGCCGTCACATCCATGACTTTTATTACCTTTTGTAACTTGCCGTTCTGATCTGGCTCCTTCACGGTGTATTCTTTTTGGACGCGCAGGATGTCACCCTTTTTGTAGGGACTGCGTTTCCGTGTGATACTGCGATGGCCGGATGATACCTTCCTGCCGCGGTAAGGACGCTGGTCTTTGTATGCCAGATGTGTATTCCGTTTGGTTCGTCCACTGCCAAGAGCTGCAGCTTTTTCATCTTCCCCGGTACGTAGATCCAGATAGACTGCATCATAGAATTTTTCCAGGACCCTGTTATTCCTGCGCTGTTTCTGGTAATATACCGTATCGCAGCGATGTTTCGGATGAAATTCGCCAATACAGTAAGCGTCATTTGCATGGGATTTTCCGATATGCATCGTCCTTCTGGTGCATTTGGTCCTGGCACCGTATGTAAAGTGAAGCTCCACATCCGGATGTGTTTCTTTTAACGTATCGATCAGTTTCCAACGGATCGTGTTCATGAACGCAGCATCATGGAGCGGTTTGATCTCCGGTTTCAGATCCCACAGCTCTCCTCCCGGATTGTGATTCTTGCTGCTGTGGCAGGTGGTGCATACTGTCAGAAGATTTGCCATCCGGTCACTGTGATCGTTCTTCCGGAATCCAATGTGATGCATGCGAAGGATTACACCATCTTTGACACCCTTCTGACAGACCTGACAGGTAAAGGAGTCCCGGAAAAAGACCGCCTGTCTTAAGGTCTCCTGCTGGTATCTGGCTCCCTGCTGATAGTCCTTCCCTTCCGGTACCGGCTTGCCACTTTCCATGGCTGCAAGAAGCTGGATATCGAATTTTCCAACTTCGAACGTCGCTGATGTGATCGGCATGACCTTCTTATAAGCGTGAAAGATATCAAGCTGGCGGTCCAGTTTGTTCTGGAGGGTTGGCGCGATCCATCCCTTTGCTTTTTCCCGATTGTCAAAACGAGGCTTGCGGTAACGGAGAAGATTCCTCCTGGTCCTGCGCAACGTCCGACAGTTATCGTGTTTCTTTTTTTCATCATCCAGAAGAATCCGTTCCTCTGAAATGTATTCATGTTTCTCCGAGCATATGGATACTCTGACATAAACAGAACCGGTATCGGATTTGTATTCGATCGGTTGCGTGTTGCCTGTCTCCCGGTCCAATAACCGGATCGTGAACGGATGATATCCCACAATCTCGGCCCGTTTGGACCGTAACAGGATCCTTGCTCGGCAGCTGGATGTCGGCATAAGCGCGACATCCGTGTTTGATAAAACAGCTACCATAATAGTTTCCTTTCTGCACTTACGTGCATCCTCCCTGACTGATGCCTGGAGGATTCGCGTGGTAATCCACGGTTTCATACAGCGCCAATGTTACAAATGGTTTTAGGACTCAGAGAGCCCGTATACGGATCACTTGCCCTTGCCTCAGGCCAAAAGCTTACGCTTTTGCGGACATTCCCGTGGTAATTTATAAAAATCATCACATGATACCACCGGAATGCCGATGTTTAAACCCGTACCGCAGAGCCTGGAACTTGTTACACGCATTCACAGGGTGCCTGTATTATTCATAAGTAACGTAGGTTCTTCATAAGAGTGTGACCCTCTTATGCCTTAGGCTAATCAACCAGCTTCAAAAACGACCTTACCAAGATGATGCTTTGGCTGTTGCTTTTGAAGCTCCCGCTTCAAATCTTAACAGAGATTAAGCGTTGGTTGTTGACCTTAAGCCTCCTCATGCCCTGTCTCATCTGCTGATGCAGCATCTTCTTCTGATGCGGTCTCTTCTGACTGTTCTGTATGATCCTCAGGGTCTGCTGCCATGTCAGTTCCAGATGTTTCTCCGGCATCTGTTTCTGCTTCTGTTCCGGTTGTTGTCTCCGCTACCGGTCCGCTGCTTTCTACCGGCTCTTCCAGTGTGATATCGGTCACGACGCCATTATCGGATGTGTGGCGTAAGACCAGTCCGGCATGATCAACGGCAAAGTTAACTGCCGCGCTGTCACTCGCCTCAATGACCACCTCCACGCCGTATTCATTTGCAATCAGTTCCGGCTCTGACACTGCCCCGTTTACTAAGCCAAGCGGGTTTCCCTGGGCATCCATAACGGCAAAATGGTCCGCGGATGTGATCTGCGGCTGTGTACCGTCCTCATTGACCGTATTACAGGTAAATCCAGCTAACCAGGTGCAGAATGCCCGGTCTCCGGAACGTCCGACGGAATTCCCGGAACCATTGAACAGGTACAGGTTCCCGTTTTCCTCGATCATGCCGACTGCTTTATATTCATCTTCCCCGGCTTCGTGCCATTCGCTGTTCTTTAAGTCCCCAGCTTCATAGGTGATGTCCTCCGGCTGTATATCGCCATCCAAAGTCACGCTGACAAACCGAAACTGGTCGGTTAAGTACTGGGAGTAGACTTCCACGGTCTTATCCCCGGCTTTTATTTTTTCCTTTCCGATAACGGCATGCGTCCACCCGAGATCCTCCGGATCCAGGTTTTCAATTAAGAAGCGGAAATTTGTCTTAGTGTTCCCGTCCGCATCCTGGTACGTGTTTCGTCCGGTCATAAAATACGCAATCCCGGATTTATCCTCTGCTTTCTGTGTGGCTACGGCCGCATCATGGCCGGTTTTCTTTGCACATCCGGATGCTGACGCTGCTAACGCCACGCACAGGATGCCGATCATCCATCTTTTTCTCATTTTTCTTCTATCCTTTCGTTATTTTTTGATAATCCGGTTGAAAATACCGATTCCGGAAAAGCTGGTAATTCGGAATCTTCTCTCCTTCTGGTTATTCTTATTTTGCCTCATTGGATATTTTCCGTATGGAAGTCGTACAAGTATTTTTGCCTGCTCACATCACGGAAGCTGCCTGAATACATTGCATTCGGGTGATGTTCCGGGTCGTAGCGTTTGTCATAAGAAAACCCATGATCTTGGATCACGCAGAGGACCCATCCGTTCTGCATCGCCCGTACCTCATCTGCTGTCATCACTGGCTTTTTGCGAAGCAGACCGTGTTTGCTTCCCAGTTTCTGTGAAATATATTGGCTGGTTGTAACGTCGTGGAAACCCAGGTAGATCTCCATGGCGCAGCTTCCAATAGTAGACTCCCAGTCGAGCGGGTAAGCATGCCTCATTTCCTCCATGGAATCTACGCACATGACGCAGGAAATGTCATATTTCTTCATAACGGTCAGTCTCCGGTACCAGTTGGGAAGTGGTGTCATCTTACCAAAATCGGCAAGGAACATCTGCACCGGGACAGCTAAGGGGATTCGATGCTGCGCCTCGGAGTGGCGGAACAGGGTATCGCATGCCTGCATGATCAGAAGGGACAGGATTGGGTGCGTCTCTGTGGACCGGTCGCCCGGCAGGAACAGTGCGCATCTGGTATCTCCCATGAGCTCCAAGTCCAGATCATCATCTGCGGTCAGGATCTGCATGTGTTCGGAACAGAATGGCATCAGGTCGGCTCTTGCATCCTCGATCACTTCCATCCGAATATGCTGGTCAACTCCGGCGAAAACAACGTACCAGCCCACACATGGGTCGTCCGGCTCCGTTTCTTTCAGTGCAGTTATCGCCCCTGCCAGTTCCCCGTTTTCTTCTGTAAGGCTGTCCAACAGACGAGAAACTGTGCGGAAATTCCGGTCTGTTTCCGGCTTATGGTAGACAAGATACAGGATGATGGATTCTAAGGTCCGTCGCTTCATAAGCTCAAGAAATGGGTCTGCGTGGTCTTTTTGCCTGTGACCGGTTAAGAACCTCGTTACGGATGTTGCATCTGCGGTTGTTTTGATGTAGTGGAACGGATTATAATGATGGGAATCCGCCGGATGCTCCGGGTCAAAAATACGGACACGGTATCCCTTGTTTTTTAAAAACGTTCCGGTCAGCGCCAGTGTCACATCGGAATCTCTCACGATATAGGATCCGTATGCCTGCAAAAGGTTTGGTCTCACAATCGCTGTTCCGAATCCGGTCCCCGGTCCTCCGATCACGAAAGCGTTGTCATTCCTTAATGCTCCATGCCCGACACAGAGATGTTCAGACACGAGGAAATTACTGGCATCGTCTGCACGATTCGAACCGAACGGGCGCGTGTATTTTTTTCTGTAATTATGTGGCAATGAATTTTTGATAAACATAACCGTTTCTCCTTTTTCGGTATGTATGTTTGTGTGCATGTTGTTGCAATCCTGCCTGCTTTTTGCCGGCGGGCAATGGATATCAGCCTATCTCGGGGCTTTGCCCCTGGAGCTTTCTGGCTTAACATCATGACTGGGTCTTGGTTAATTGTCCTCTACCTGGCCTGTATAAATGCCTGAAATATTGTATGCTACGATAAGCTCATTCTTGTTGATCTGATCTTTCCAATTCTTAGGCGTGACGTTCTCTCCCACCGCGACTTTCTTTCTGCAGGCAAGCAGGAACTTCCGATTCACCATGCACTCCCAGACATAGAGGTTCCCGTAGCAAGGAAACATTGTTATAGAAACGTCCTCATTGTCGAATGGGTGCGTCGTGTGCATCAGAGCTGCAAATGGGATGCAATTGTCAGCCCTCTTGTGTTCCGGGAAGAATGCGATATCGTCATAACAGGATGTCGCGAGCTCGTCCTTATCTCTGTCAAGATCAAGCAGTGCATTTCCCTTTAAGCTCTCAACAGTATCCTTGATATCATCAAACGTTCCATCCGCGAACATCAGACCGCCGTATACGATAGAGTACGGCTCGGGTTCCGCAGAATCCACGTCGATGGAAAGTTCCTTATCCCCGTTTTTTGCGTATCCTAAGTATTCGTCATACATTTCTGTTTCTCTTGCAGACAGGATGACATCATGTTCTCCTAACTTTGCGACTGCGTATAAGAGCGCATCGTTGTCGTGATACATACATTCTTTGTGGCCCATCGTTTTCTCCTTATTATTTTTTAATAATCCAGTTGAAAATACTGATCCCGGCAAAGCCGGTAAACAGGTTAATAGCCATGACCGTTCCAGCCAGGCATAAAATCCGGTTGACCCATCCATTGGAGGCGCAAAGTTTGAAACAATGATGCCCCGGGATCGGCCAGAAAAGCTGGATCCCCTTACAGTTTGGCAGGTCCAGCAGGATATGTGTCATAAATGCGATCATGAATGCCAGTGCCGCCTGTTTGGAGAACATGGTGTATGTGACCATGGTGAAAATCACTCCGGCAGCCAGGGAATGCATAAATGACCGGTGCGGCGTCATCTTTCCGATCACGCATAAGATAATGAATACACCCGCTGTCACACTGCGTTCCGACAGGGTCTGGTTCCCGCTTAAGTATTTGGTCAGGTCGACGTGGAACCTGGTCTGTGCGATCATCACAGCGGCCAGAACGGCAGCCCCGATGCCTAACATAAGGTCTGCTTCCCGTCTTACTTTTGACTGATCCGCGTCAATATCGCTGATCACAGAACCGACTGCTGCGATCCCCGTGACTGCCAGGCATTCAAAAAGGTTATCCGGCTGCAGGACCGCTAACGCCGCCGCTACTCCGACCGCCAGGTGTGTTGCCCTTAACATGTAGCCCCTCCTTTCTTATGAACTGCCTTCAGTATGTCGCACGTTTCCTTTTCTGCCTTTTTTGCGGATAACACTTTTTGGTCATATTTTTGACATAAAAATGCCCCGGTACGATGACCGGGGTGCAATTCGCAAGACATCTTATTCTCTTTTTTGGAAGATACCACACAGCCAGGCAAGTCCGAATACGATTCCCACCAGCACCGCCATGCCGGCCCAGGTACCCGGATCGCGCAGGTCACGCGCTGTGGATGTGATCGTGTCGCTGATCGTGTTGTATACGATTGGTTCTTGTGGTGTCCGTATCTGGCGCCGGAACCAGTCGTACACTACAGCAGTTATCCCGAGGTATGCGGCAGACCCACAGCAAACCCTTGCGCATGTTTTCCATGGCATCCGGCGTTCCGTCACCGCCCTTCCCACAACCCCCGCGATGGCGGCCGCCAGGTACAGCCCGACGCAGATCCCGGTATACCAGGAATAACAGGATACCGCCATATGCGGGCGGAACTGGTACACCTCCACCATACCGGAAACCCCGTCGAATCCGGCCATGATGCCCATGATAAAAGTAAAATATGTAGTACGGGTTTCTACTTTCCGCTCGCTTCTTGGCACCTCCGTTACCAGCCGGACGAACTCCAGCATGGACCCGATCCTCAGCGTCTTTCCCAGGAGCAGCCAGAATAACGTCTGCCCTACAAAAAATTTAAACAACATGATTTCCTTTCTTTTTGCGTGGTTCCGTTCTTGGATTGTGAGCAATTGGCTTGTCCAGTTCTCCATATATCCAGTCAGATGGTATCTTGATTATCTATTGCAAACTAACAACAGACCCGGAAACCGGATCTGTATGGGAGAGCATTAATGCTCAAACCTTTTGTCATATTTCTTATCATCCAAAAGATCTGAATCCGTATAATTATCGAGACATCGTTCATAATGTCCCTCCTGTTTTGTAATGCCTGAATAAGTCTCATACGGATTAGGCAAATGATGCTTCTTACAGCATTCGTAACAGATGACAAAGCTGCGTGTCTTGCCCTTGCTCCCGTATGGTTCATGATCGGTATGATACCTTGCAAAATTCTGAAATGGTGTCATGGATAACAAAGTCGCAGTCCGATCACAATCTTTCCCGCAAAAATCACAAATCGCATGGATCATATTATTATACCTCCAATTTGCTGTCTGTTTCTCCAGCAACATGCCAGTCTTCTCAGTCATCCGGAATGTGAAGTCGTCTCTTGTGACTAAAGTTACGAGCTTCCGGTATCCGGTTGGATTCCGTTCCTGGAAAGCCTAAGTCCACTGCCAGGATACAGGTATCTTTAACGGAAACGGTGGGAAGCTTTACGGATGTCTGGAATACAAAGTTCATGCCGCAGCTTCCTTTCCAAAATTCGTTACACCGTCAGTATGGCACATGTTTCCAGACGACATTTTTGCGGATAACACTTTTGGGTCATCAGAGCATAGAAAAAGCTTCCAAAGATGCAAAAACACCTATCTGCCTAACGCATGACTGAGGTCACGAGAACGCGGCGAATGGATTTCCACGGATAAGGCTTTATGTGGTGCGGATTTCTACTTTTCGCTCGCTTCTTGATACCTCCGTCACTGGAATTGTTTCCATTTTTCATACACAACGGTTGCAGTTTCTTTGCTGATCGGCCCACTTTCCGGCACTATGGAATCTTGGACGTTGCTTATTGCCCACGCGCCTACTTGCACATAATCATTATTTTCCGTTGCATGCAGGCACTGAATCCCAGCACACAGTGATGGTGATATGGTATTCGGCGCCTGCATAGTATTGCACGCATAAACATATGTTGTGCATGTTTCTGCTTCTATGCAGTCCATAAGCATCCAGTCTTTATTATTGACATTCAGAAGCTTAAATGCCATCTGCATGTCATCAGATTTCTTGCCATCTGGAAGCATCTCGGGAAATTCAGCCTTTGGGATGGCGATTTGAAGGATTATCATTCCAGCTGGATCAACTGATATGGCCGGGGCATCGTCGAAAATCTGGCCCGGATAAATTTCCTGTTGTATTTTTTCCTTTGTTGTCACTCCATAAAATGTTATCTCGTGCTTACAGAGTATCCACTTTGTATTTAATTTTGACTCATATTCGGAAGCACTCCAGATGGAACGAATAAGAGCAGCCTCAGCTATTGCAAGCAAAACTACAGCGGTTACTACAGCAGCCCACTTTGCTGTTTTCTTTTTTGCTTTCGAATCTTCCATCAAAGAATATCCCATTTTGTTTCCTCCTACTACCTACAGATACTTATACATTATCTATTCCAGTGATCGCCGCCCACATGGGCGGCGGCTGTCATCGCATCTTACGGTACTCAGACGGCAAATTCGTGGAATTTAATGCTCCCGACCTTCATGACGTCTGCTCGTACCTTTAAGACCGGCAGGACAACTTCGCATTCATTTCCAATCAGTTCCACCTTATCCGGCGCACAGAAGATCATCTGCAGTCCGTGACTCTTCATAAAATCCAGCATCAGTTTTACGTTGCCCGGATCCATTTTCGCGAACGGCTCGTCAATGAAGACCAATTTTGCGCATCCTTCCCTGGCATCATAGGTGATGAGGAGTGCGGATAACAAAATCAGCATATACGGGATCTGCACCTCTGCGCCAGATTCATAGGAGGTCTGTTTGGAGAGCCTTGCATTCTTAAAGACTGCATTATTGATCAGGATATCATAGGACATGTAATTACGGTAATCGGAAAACTGAGCAATCGTCTCCTCTTTCCCATTCTCCACCATGTTTCGGATGATCGCCTTGATCTCCTGCTCCATCTCTTCCACATCTTCTTCCGTATATCCCGGGTCGAGCATTTCGGATTCAGCGCGGTCCGTCATGTACTGGGCATAACGGATGATCTTCGCGAAATCCGTCCCGTCATTCCTTAACAGGATCTCAAACTGGTATTTTTCCTTGAAATTCAGTTTGGCAAGCTTATGGTTCATCCGGGTAATCTCCCGCATCGCGTCCACGCATGCGGTATAGATCCGCAAGACAAATTCTGTCCGGAAATCGGACTCGTATTTTTCCTTCTGCTGTGCGATCTTTGCCTTCACATCCTGCAAATCGCCCATCCAAATCTTTTCCTTCCGCTCCAGGTACTGCGGGCACTTATCAAGGCCGACCGGGAGCTGGTTTTCCATGCCCCAGTTCGCATTGTAGTTATACTGGTACTGTTTGACCTGCTCTTCAGATTCCGTCATCTCCGCCACTGCTTCTTCCCTGGCTGCTTTTCCGAGCACCAGTTCAGACGGCTTTTTGCCCGCTTCCACTGCGGCGTCATACTCATCGGAGATCCGGATTGCTTCCGTATCGAAGGCCATTTCATAGGAAGATACCCTGTCTTCCGCGCGTTCAAGTTGTTCCTGCTTTTCTTCCGTCTTCGTGCCGATAACTGCGATCTTTGCTTCCGCGTCCGTGATCTGTGCATAGATCTGCTGCTTTTCATCGCGCAGGCGAATGATCTCTTGGTCCAGACGGTCTCGCTCCTGTTCCATCCTGGTGAAATCCTGGTTATGCTTCTGGGCATATTTTAACTGCTCGACCGCCTGCATGGATTCCCGGATCTTGATGACCGTTTCCTGATATTGGAATGCCGCATCAAACTGTACGGATGTATCCATTTTGGCGTATCTTCTGGCAGTATCCCGTTTCTCTTCCAGAGCCCGTTTTTCCCCTGCGAGCTTGTCGCGTTCCTGCATACGGGCTGTCAGTTCTTTCTGCATTTTTTCCTTCGTGAGTTCCGTGGCTGCCTGTCCGAGCAGGAACCCCCTGGTCTTTTCAAGCGGCAGGAAATATGTATCCATGGATACGGATACGCAGCCTTCTTTACTGATGGCGTTCCGCTCCTTTTTTACCTCCTGTGTCGGAAGCGCCTTCATGCGCCCAAGGAAATACGCGAAATACTTCTTTGCCACCGGGTTCTGGACCTGTAACAGGGAGGAAGCCGCCTGCGGGATCTCCGTGATCTTTTCCTGCATCAGGAGTTTTGTGTTGAATAAGTGCGCACTCCGGTTCGCGGAGCGGATGAAGACGCCGAATGCCACATCATACCCGTCCGGGTCTGTCAAGATCGTATAACGCCTTGCCCCTAAAAAGGTCTCCAGTGCCGGTCTCCAGGTCTCGTCCGTCAGGCCCTGTACGTATTCGTAAGCGAACTTCGCTTCCGCATGGATGCCGCGTTTTTTATATTCCGCGTTGATTTCATCCCGAAGGGCGATATACGCACGCGGGATCTGGCTGAAGCCGCCCTGTTTTCTGCCACAGTCGCGGATAATGGCAGCAGCTTCGTCCACCTTTTTCGCATTCTCTTCCATCGCTGCGGATGCCGCAAGCATCTTTCCGGCGACGCTGTCGGCGTAGGCGGTCAGCTGCTCCTGCATGGCTTCCACCGCCTGGCGTTTTTCGGTTTCCGTATACCGCTTTAAGGAGAGGGACGCTAAAACATCCGCATCCATCAGACGGATACCGGCATCCTGTAAGACCGCCATGGCTTCGCTTACAACGGTCTGGGCGCGTTCCAGCCGTTCCTTTTCCCGTTTTAAAGCGGAAGCTTCATCCTGCAGTTTTTCCAGGTGTTCCTGTTCCATGCGGATTGGTTCCATGCAGTCCATGTTATCGAGGCTTAAGTTTAACTGGCGGATCTTACGCTCCACTTCACGTTCTTCCTCAGTTTTTTTCTCCAGTTTTCCTTTTAATTCCCGCACCTGCTGGCTGATCTGGGACTGCTTTTTTGCAAGCCCCGTGATCTCATCGTCCAGGTTATGGTAGTCTTTGTAGGCGTTCATAATATCGTCCCGGCGCACGATAGCTTCCGACTTTTCAAAAGCAGCGGATGCGTCCGTGACTGCTTCCAAATCCCCAATCTCCCGCTCGATCTGGGATAATTCCCCGTTTAAACGGTCGATACGCTCCATAGACTGTACCAGCGGGTCAAAACGGATCTCCCTCGGTTCCAGGACACTTTCCTTGATGAACTGTTCGATTCTGGACTTCGGGTTATAGGTTAAGATCCCTCGGATCTTTTTTAAGAACGTCTGCACCTGGAGCTTTGTCATGTTTAAGCCCGTCATCTGCATGAATGCTTCCAGACCTTCTTCATTTCCCATGAAGCGGACTTTCCATTCCCTTTTCAATTCTTCCCTTGTTTTTGGGCGTTCCGTGCCGTTTTCTTTTATGGTATGGCTGACATTCTGCATGGTCTTCCCTTCCAGGACATACCGCCATGTCTTGACCGTATTTTTGCTGTCAGTCTCAATGAGTGTTCCAAGGATGAATGGGACCATAGCAGAGTCGTCATAATATTCCAATGCGATATGTGTCGTTAAGGCCGGGTATTTATCCGCCGGGCGCATATAGGTATTGGATGTTGCATCCATGAATCCTCTCGTATAGGTGGACAAGGTACGCTTTCCCTGGGTGTCCGTCGATTTATTAAATGCTGTATCCCCGAATGCCCCATACCGGATCGCATCCAGGATAACCGATTTTCCGCTGCCGTTCCTTCCCATGATCAGCGTGAACCGTCCGATGGGGAACGTGTTATGGTTAAAAGCATACCAATTCACCAGCCGTACCTGTTTTAAAATGACCATGAATCTTCCTCCTCGTTTGTATCTTCCTCTTCTGTATCCGTTCCATCTTCTTCCTGCTCATCTTCCTCTCCGGCGTGCAGGGCTTCGTCTGCTACGGTCTTAAACTGCGGGATATCCCATCCAAACTGCAGGGACGGGTACAGGCGGATCTTTGCATCTTCCCCTTTGTCGTCCTCGTTAAAATGGACGAGCATGTATTTCTTAAACAAGCGCAATGCGGCACGCAGTTCCTGTCCGCTTACTTCCACCCCGAAGGATTTTAAACGGTCGACCAAAGCGCCCATTTCGATGAATGTACCGTCCTCGTTACCGAGGCTGCTTAAATAGGTCTGCCACAATACCAGGAGCAGGTGGTACTGGAGCGGGGTAAACTGGATAATGTTTGCCTTCCGCAGTCCCTGCACATCTTCATCCTGCTCGCTTAAGGTCAGCATGGCGACCCCGGCTTTTTCCTCCACCAGGATGTCATAACCGATCACCTGCAGGTACTGGGAGATCTCAAACCGGTTGGATTCCCTTGCAATGAACCGGTATAATTTTTCTTCCTTCTCCCGCAGCACGAATGTGGAGTTGAACAGGTGCCGGAGCGCCTTCTTAAACATCAGGCTTTCCGTCTCCGGGATATTGATCTCACAATGAATCGCTGGCATATGGGTCCTCCTCTTCCTTTGTACTGGCAATCGTTCCGCTGTTCGCGGCTCCCTCATTTTCTATTTTTTCTTTATCAGGCGTGATCACGAAATCTGTGATATCCGCGATGCCGTGATCAGTGACCTTCCCGTCTTCAAATTCTGCCTTATATGGGAAATCGTCCGCTCCGGAAAAGATTACGGCGGATGCGATCATCAGCGCCTCTTCCTTTGTGGCCACCGGCTCGTCTTTTACGGAGAGCACACTCCTGCCCGTCCGGAATTTCTCACGGATATGGCGTTTGGCTGCATCGATGCCGTATTTTTCCGATGTGACGCCGTACAGGGAATCCGTCAGGCGTTCCATCTCATCTTCGTCCACCTGGAAATCGATCAATGCCGCTGGCGGCGCGTCGGTCGTCCTTTTCCGGATCCGCTGCTCGAAGGAGCGTTTCCCGACCAGACGGTAGGAAGCGAGCTGCATGCTCTGTGACAGGTCCATCAGTGTCTGGTCCCGCTCCTCCTGCGGCATGTCCTTTAACGCCATTAAAAGTTTTGTCAAATAGTTCTGTGTATTGATGCTGTTGTTGCGGATCATGGAGATTCTGGAAGCGTACAGATTATAATATGCTGCGATCTTCTCGTCGATTATAGCCATCTGCTCGTCGTATCCGTGATTCAAGAAGTATTCCAGCTCCGAAAGGCGTGCATCCACAACCGCCTCTGCTTCCTCATATGTTTTCTTCGTGGAAAGGGAACAGTCCACGATCATGCGCTTATGCAGGTCCCCGATGGAGATCCTGGCCAGCAGTACATTGATCTTTGCGATCATGCCCGGGATGGTACCGTCCTTTTTCATAAAGAAGTAATCCCTGAAAAAGCGGTTTAGGATCTCGTCTTTCATCATATAGGCGCCGAGCCCATTCGCGCTGTCCAACTTTAACACTTCATTCATGATCCGGCTGATGCTGTCACGGAGAACGGCCAGTTCCTCCCGCAGGTCAAATTCGTGGTCCGTAAGCGGTTCCAGGATATTGACATATGGTCTGGTCTGCCGTCCGCCCTTCCACTCCAGTGCAGAGTATAAGATTTCGTACATGGAAAAGATGTGGTTGGTAATCATCCCGTCCGTCTGCGCATCAAAGATCCGCCGGATCGTTTCCATGACCTTGCGGCACCTGCCGTTTACGGTGACCGTATTTTCCCCGTTCCGCCCGAGTTCCCGCTTTTCTAACCATCCGCATTTGCGGAACCTCGTGATGATCGTGCCCGCGGTCTCCGCTGGGGCACTCTTTTTATTCTCCTGCTTTTTCTCCTCATCCGGTTCCACATCATCTGTTTCCGGGTCATACTGGAATTCCCGGAAGCAGCGGATGATTAATTCCTTTGCGTCCCGCTCATACAGGACTGGAACTTCCTTGGACCGCTCGATCAGCCGGATGATGCATTCATAATAAAACTGCGCGTTTTTGGAAACGAACAGCTTAAAAAACTGGTTGCTTTCTTTTGTGAATTCCAAAATGCATCTTCCTCCTTTGTGCTTTCCTACTCAGTATGTATCACTTTTTATGTACGCGTTTTTGCGGATAACACTTTTTGGTCATTTTCGTGCGTTTCGCATGGGTGTTCCCGGGGAACACCCCCAGTTTTCTCAATAAAGCAATAAAAAAAGATCCCCGACTGTTTCCAGCCGGAGACCTCGTTTTCCATTTTCTTACTGTGCGCCGCCATCCGTGATCTTTACAATCTCGGAGTCGATCATCGCCTTTAATGCCTGCAGTTTTTCCAGCACTTCCTCGCGATCCTGTTCCTTGTACTTTTTATCCGTGTTTAAGAAATCTTCCATCCGGTCGTAACACTGGTTGAATTTCTTTACGGCAGCCTTGGATGTGTACTTTTTCGGTTCTGCGGCTGGTTTTTCCTGGGTTGTTTCCGTCACCCCGGTTTCCTGCGCATCCTCGCAGGTTTCCTGTACGCCGTCTTTTACACCCGCCGTCTCTGCTTCTTCTGCTTTTGCCATGCCTGCTGTTTCCGCCTGCATCCGTCCGCAGACGGCTTCCACCAGTTCTTCGGCAGAAAGAGGCTCCCCGTCGTGATCCTTGACAACATCGATCAGCTCCTGCACCTCATCACGTCTGCTTACAATATTGCGTTCCTTCATTAATTCCATTGCATCCAGAATGAGGCTCTGTTTATCCTCGTCCAGCACGGACATAGAGGAACCCTGCGCGATCTGTAAGATACCATCCACTACGGCTTTCTGCGCGCGCTCGCCAAGTTTTAACAGGGACTCATATTTATAGATCGTACTTGGCTTGGTGCCGAACTCTTTTGCTAACTCTTCCCTGGTCTTCTGTCCGTCATAGGTGCCTTCCTCACGTTCCATTTCGATCGTTTTGCGGAGGTAATCGATCTGTCTTGCTGTATGGATCGCGTCTCCCTTTTTAATCGCGTCACGGCCGTAAATATTGGCACCCAGGAACAGGCGTCTGCGCAGGGTCTCGGATTCCGGATACGGATACACAAACGCCTTGATCGTTTCGTGTCCGAGCATCTGGAATGCTCTGGTACGTCTGGCGCCGGAATAAATCATATATTCCCCATTGCCCATATCCCAGACTTCAATGGCGCCCTTAAATCCATTTGATTCAATACCATTGGCTAAGCGTTCAATCCCTTCCATACCGAATACATACTCATTATCTGGATATTCTTTTAAATGGGAAATCTGCAGCATCTTCGTGTCGTCCATTGTGGCTTTCTGGTTTACTAAATTTTTTAAAGCCATATTTCTATTTCCGCGCATATCTCTCATGATTTTCTCTCCTTATATTTCTGTTCTGTTGTTTTCTATTATCGCGTTAGTAAGTAGTTTGTATAGTTATCATCTGAATCTGCCAGATTCGGGAGATGTTCATCTTCTTTTAACAAATTGCAACGTCTTAATACTTCTTCTGTTAAATGAATGTAGTCTTTTGTAATGCCGGCGTTTCTCTTCAACCAACACAATGGGCATCCGCATTCATTCGCTTTCCTTGCATTGACATTCTGCCGAATGGTGGATTTCATAAAAGTGTCCCCCAGGGCGTCGATGGCGTCTGCATACAGTCCAATGTAGTAAGAATTTGCCTGCATCATGGTAAAGAAAATGCCAATAATCCGCAGGTCTGGATTTCTTCCACTGTTAACCAGATAATTCACAGTATCATTTAATGCGCCGAATCCGTTTAAGCTATAGCTGTCAACGCTGGCCGGCACCAGAATGTAATTAACAGCAGCCAGAACAGCAATTGTTAATTCACCTAAAAAAGGCGGCAGATCGAATAAAATGTAATCATAATCATACATATGTTTTCTGGTGCGGCGGATTCGATTGATTGCCTCTAAAATAACCAGACCGCTCTGTTCATCATCCGGATCTTCTAATGGTGGCATGGCGGACATCATAGAATTTGCCGGAATGACGTCTACACCTTTCCATTTTGGCGTTGCCTTATCCTGCAGCATGAATTTTGCCTTGATGATGGCATCATTGATGCATTCCGGACGTTCCACAATGTCACGCAGGGTTTTCGCATTTTTTAACATCTGTCCGCTTGTGCCGTACTTTCTGTCGTATTCAGAAATATTTTCGAATAACAGGGAGCTGCTGACATTCGCCTGCGGATCCGCGTCGATCACCAATACTTTCGCGCCAGACTTTGCAAGGATCCCTGCCATATTAAATACGGTAGTGGTTTTTGCTACCCCGCCTTTCTGATTGAAGACGGCAATTTTCACTGGATTCTTCTTTGTCGTTGCCATATTTTTTTCCTCTCTTCGTAAGTTTTGTCTTTTTGAAACATCTACAGTATGGAATTCTTTTTTTTACCTACTTTTTGCGGATAACACTTTTTGGTCATTTTAGCGTATTTTAAGGGTGTTCCCCGGGAACACCCCTTCTATTTTAGCTGTTTTTGCGTATTTTCGCAAGAAACATCCGAAAATCTTTCCGTTTTTGCATTTTTTAAGGGTGTTCCCCGGGAACACCCTTCTTTTTACATTTGCCTCGAATTATTTTTTTTGCCCTTAGCTGGTAGTATTGGCGGATCGGTTGAGCCGCCAGACGTGATACAGTACAAACAGAACTTATCCTTGGCTGTCTTTTCCCGGCTGCACCGGGTCGTTCAGATAAATCACTTTTTGTGCCCGCCACATTTCGTCGATGGAAAAAATATGATTGCGCTTAGTGAACTACCCGCCACTTATGCGCGGCATACCGCGCTTGGAAGTGGGGGCTTCGGTTCCGTGGAGCTTCTCTTTTCCTGCCTACGAGGAGTCAAGTTTACAGGATGACTGTAACCATCCAAACCTTACAATCAGTACAGGCGATCCCCGG